>FWPU01006325.1_pt1 | contig 23925 bp, 20 predicted proteins | sample 2228361 | NCBI WGS metagenome assembly FWPU01 (sample SAMEA103939777, study PRJEB20133) | metagenome
TTAGTGTTATACTCACTATTGTCCCCATCTGCAGGGCCTCGCCCGGCCCGAGAATGGGGCCCTGGAGCAGAGGGTTTTTACCCATCGGCTATGAGGTGGTGGAGGAAGCGATGATTGAGGAGTACGATTTTGGCCGGATCGTAATAGACGGCCAGGTCTACCGGCGCGACCTGTTGATCCTGCCCGACCGGATAGTGGCCGACTGGTGGCGGACGGAGGGGCACGAGCTGGCCGTGACCGACCTGGCCGACGTGCTGGCCGATCCGCCGGAGGTGCTGGTGGTAGGCAGCGGTGCGTATGGGCGGCTGGTCGTCTTGCCTGAGACAGAGAGAGCCCTGACGGCGCGGCAGGTGCAGCTCATTACCCAGCCGACAGACATCGCCTGCCAGACCTATAACCAGATGGCCGCCGCCGGTCGGCGGGTGGTGGCGGCGCTGCACCTGACTTGCTGAATCCCTTGTTTAGCCCGACAGGCCCGCTCTACAGGGAAAAGAGATCGCCGTCGCTGGCCAGAGCCACCTCGCCGGGAAATTCATTGGCGGCCAGCCGCCAACGATCCAGGTCCACCCCCTGCACCGGATAGTGGATAAGGACCAGGCGCGCCGCCCCCGCCTGGCGGGCCACCGCCGCTGCTCCGGCCGGCGAGGAATGGCCCCGGTAGTTGCCGGTTGCCTCGTGCAGCAGCAGGTCGGCGCCGGTAGCCAACCGGACCAGCGCCGGGCAGGGTTCTGTGTCGGATGAATAGACGATAGACCGACCGGTGGCCGCACAGTCGAAGCGCAGGGCTATCGTCTGCACGTCGGCGTGGACCGTCGGCGTGGCGGTGATCCGCACCCCCTCTATGTCCAGCACCCGGCACCCCGGCACGAGGGGCACCGGCCGCCATTCCAGGACGAACATCCCCGGCTGCCTGGTCAACTGAAATAGAGTTAGCAGCCGGCGGGCTACGGCCAGGGTCTCTCGCGGCCCATAGAGGGGCAGAGGGTCTTTTCGCCCGTTGAGCCACAGGCCCTGCACCAACATCGGCAGGCCATAGAGGTGATCGGCGTGGCAGTGGGTCAGGATGACGGCGCGGATATGGTCCGGTTTCACACCATGGCGGGCCAGCTTGTGCACAGGGCTGCCGCCGCAGTCCACAGGCACAGCCCAATCCGGCCCGCGCAACACCAGACCGATCGTATCATGTTCGGCATCGGGCACCGAGGCGGCAGTGCCGAGGACGATCAGGTGGGGCACGGAAAACCGTCGGCTATATAGATTCTCATCTCTCTGCCGCCGCCCTTTGGAGATGAATCTCAATGGCCTGCTCTACCTCACCGCCGGTAACCCGGTGCTTCTCGGCAAGCTTGTCAACGATATGCGGCAACCAGATCAGGTTATCTATGCGCATTATCGCCTCATTGCCCTATAATAGCACAAATGAGCCGGCATGTCGAATCAGGGCATCGGCGGATAGTGTTCACCATCTTCCTGTACCCCCAGATGATTTGCCTATTGGGGGCGTCTATGTTATACTTGCTCCTTGGCAATGCCATCTCACACACTCTCAGACCGGGTGGGGTGTGCCGATGCAGAGGGGACATCGGTTCCCGGCCGGGATGACGAGGGTGGACGAAAAAAACACAATCAGGAGGAAAACGTGGCGAAAATTACCATGAAAGCGCTCCTCGAGGCAGGAGTGCACTTTGGTCACCGCACCCAGCGGTGGAACCCCAAGATGAAGCCGTTCATCTTTACCGAGCGGAACGGCATCCACATCCTTGACCTGCAACAAACCATCGTCCGTCTGGAACAGGCCTACAACGCGGTGCGGGATACCGTGGCCGAGGGGGGCACCATCGTGTTTGTGGGCACCAAGAAACAGGCGCAGGAAAGCATCGCCCTGGCTGCCCAAAGCTGTGGCATGCCCTATGTCAACCAACGCTGGCTGGGGGGCACCCTCACCAACTGGCAGACGATCCGGCAGCGGATCGGCTACTTGCTGGAATTGGAGCAACGGCGGGACACGGGCGATTTTGAGCGCCTGCCCAAGAAGGAAGCCTTGAAGCTGGAGCAACTGATCGTCAAGCTGAACCAACGGTTGGGCGGCCTAAAGACCATGACCCGCCTGCCGGCCATGCTCTTTATCGTGGATGTGCGACGCGAAGCGATCGCCGTCAAAGAGGGCAACGCCCTCAACATCCCGATCGTCGCCATGGTAGACACCAACTGCGATCCCGACCCGATCACCCATGTCATCCCCTCGAACGATGACGCCATCCGCGCCATCAAACTGATCGTCGGCTACATCGCCGATGCGGTCAGCGAGGGAGCGCAGATCCGGCAGACGTTGCGGGCCGACGAGGAGGTGGAAGAGGACGAGAAGTATCTGGGGGCCGCGACCCTGGCCAAGCTGCGGACCGGCGGCTTTGAGTTTGAGGATGAGTACGAATACGACGAAGACCTGGATGAATTCGAAGATTGACGAGGGAGTACAAAGGTGGCAAACATTACTGCACAGATGGTGAAGGATCTCCGGCAGGCGACCGGGGCCGGTGTACTGGATTGCAAACAGGCTCTGGAAGCCTACGATGGCGATTTTGACAAAGCCGTAGCCTATCTCCGAGAAAAGGGGATGGTGGCTGCGGCCAAGCGGGCCCAACGCGAAGCCAGAGAAGGGCTTATCGGGCACTATATTCACGCCGGCAGCAAGGTGGGCGCGCTGGTCGAGGTGAACTGTGAAACCGACTTTGTGGCCCGCACCGACCAGTTCCAGGAGCTGGCCCATGACCTGGCCATGCAGGTGGTAGCGGCCAAGCCGCTCTACCTCTCGGCAGCCGATGTGCCGGCCGAGGCCTTTCTCGATTGGCTGTACGAGAATGACGCAGATTGTGGCCGATACAGCTCGCCGGCCAACATACCCGCCGAACTCGTGGAGCAGAAAAAGGCGGATTATCGCAAGTTTCAGGAAGAGGTCTGTCTGCTGGAACAGCCCTTTATCAAAGACCCGTCCATCACAGTAGCGGAGCTGGTCCAGCAGCGAAATGCCCTGTTGGGCGAAAATATCGTCGTGCGGCGATTTGTTCGGTTCGAGGTCGGTGGCTGATCAGCCACCGATTTTTTCGGGCACCGACCATCGGCTGGGAGGCGTAATGGGAACAATCAGTTACCGGCGCGTTCTGCTCAAACTGGGTGGTGAGGCATTGGCCGGCCCCGGCGGCTTTGGCATTGATCCCGACATGGCGATCCAGGTGGCGCTCAAGATCAAACAGGTCAAAGATCTCGACATCGAGGTCGCGATTGTGGTGGGGGCGGGCAATATCTGGCGCGGGCAGACCGGCCTGGAGTACAAGATGGACCGGGCCACAGCCGATCATATGGGCATGTTGGCTACAGTGATCAATTCCCTGGCCCTGGCCGATGCCCTGGAGCGGATCGGGTTGGTGCCCCGGGTGCAGACCGCTATCGAAATGCGAGCTGTGTCCGAACCGTACATCCGCCTGCGGGCCATCCGCCACCTGGAAAAGGGCCGGGTCTTGATCCTGGGCGCCGGCACGGGCAACCCTTACTTTACCACCGATACGGCGGCGGCGCTCCGGGCCATGGAGATTGATGCCGACCTGTTGATCAAGGCTACCAAAGTGGATGGGGTCTACGACGAAGACCCGCTGATCAATCCCCTCGCCAAGCGATTCGAACACTTGACCTATATCGAAGCCCTGAACCTGGGCGTCAAGGTGCTCGACTCGACCGCCCTCACCTTGTGCATGGACAACCACCTGCCCATCATTGTCCTGGACCTGTGGCAACCCGACGCGCTGCAAAAGGCGATCGCCGGGCAGCCGGTTGGGACCATCATCAGCCACTGAGCAACTATCTATCTGAGCAGGAGGGGGCATGATTGACGAGGTACTGGCAGAAGTACAACAACGGATGGACAAATCGGTGGAGGTGCTGCAAGAGGATCTGCTGGGCATCCGCACCGGCCGGGCCTCGCCGGCCTTGGTTGAAAAGCTGCCGGTGGAGTACTATGGCACGTTGACCCCACTCAACCAGGTAGCGGGCATCGCCGTGCCAGAACCGCGCCTCCTGGTCATCCGCCCGTGGGACCCGGCTGCTCTGCCGGCCATCGAGCGGGCCATCCTCAAATCAGACCTGGGCCTGACGCCGATCAACGACGGCAAACTGATCCGCCTCAACATCCCCCGCCTGACCGAAGAACGGCGGCGGGAACTGGTCAAGTTGGTAGCCAAGCGGGTGGAGGAGGCGCGCGTCGCCATCCGCAACCTGCGGCGCGATGCGCTAAAGGACCTCCAGGAGTTTGAGAAAGAAAAGATGATCTCGGAGGATGACTTTTTCCACGGCAAGGAGGAGGTGCAAAAGCTCACCGACGAGTTCATTGCCCGGATTGACGAGATTGGCAGGCGCAAAGAAGAAGAGGTCATGGAGATCTAACCGGCAGGTAAGACGCACCGACATACCTGCCGCCAGAGGGGTGAGAGAGATGCTCCGGGCCTGCCTCACCCCTTTTTTGTTCCTGACCAGAGGCCGGGCATCTTGGAGCTAGTCTGAAAAGCTCACCACCAAACGAACAGGAGGCTGAACATCTTGGTGGTTTTCAGGCTAACTCAGAGGAGTAAAGATGGAAGAACAGAAATTAGCGGTCGTGCCGCGCCATGTGGCCATTATCATGGATGGCAATGGCCGCTGGGCCAGGGCACGGGGGCTGCCCCGGCTGGCCGGTCACCGGGCCGGAACGGAAAACATCCGCCCCATTCTGGAAGCCAGTGTCGAGTTCGGGATCGAAATCCTGACCATCTGGGCCTTTTCGACGGAGAACTGGACCCGCCCGGAGACGGAGGTCAAAGGGCTGTTGCGCATCCTGCAGGATATGATCCGGCGCGAGCTGCAGGAGTTACACAAACAGGGGGTGCAGCTGCGCCACCTGGGCCGCCTGGACCGGCTGCCGGTCCGACTTCAAAAACAGATCCACCAGGCCATTGATCTGACCAAAAACAACAACCGTATCGTGTTGAACGTGGCTTTTGACTATGGCGGGCGGGCCGAGATTGTGCAGGCCGTGCAACGCATTATCCGCGACGGCATCCCTGCCGAGGAGGTAGACGAGCTGCTTCTCTCTCGCTATATGTATACCGCCGGCCAGCCAGACCCCGATTTGATCATCCGCACCAGCGGCGAGATGCGCACCAGCGGCTTTATGATGTGGCAGTCGGCCTATAGTGAGTATTACATCACTCCCACCCTCTGGCCTGACTTTGGTCGGGAAGATCTATACCAGGCTCTGGTTGCCTTTAGCCAACGGGACCGCCGCTTTGGCGGCATCAAGGATGACTATGGCTCGCCCCACGAAAGGCGGATTGCGGATAGCAGATAGCGGATGGCGGATGGCAGGTTCCCTGCCTTGGATGAGTTGAATGTTCAAGACGCGGGTGCTGAGTGCGGCCGTTCTGATCCCACTGGTGGCCGGGTTGGCCTACGCTGGCGGCTGGGTGCTGGTCGGTGCATTGTGGATCGTAGCGGTTCGATCCGCCTATGAGCTTTTTTCTCTCATGCAGCCGACCGGCTACCGGCCCTCGCTGGCAGCCTGTGCGGCTGTGATGGCCGGCCTGTTGATTTCAGCTCGTTTCCCCGAAAAACACCTGACCGGCCTGGTGCTGACCGCTGCCGTGATGGGCACCCTCACCTGGCAGCTGTTGCGCCCACCGCAGGGCCAACCCACCCAGAGCTGGGCTTTGACCCTGGGTGCGGCCCTCTGGCCGGGCTGGCTCCTCTGCCATTTTGTCCTGCTGCGGGACCTTTCCCCGGCCTGGGGGCTGGGCAGCGGCACCCGCTGGCTGGCGCTGGTATTCCTGACCACCTGGATCAACGACACTGCTGCCTACCTGGTGGGCAAAGCGGTCGGCCGGCACCCCTGCGCTCCCTATCTCAGCCCCAAAAAGACGTGGGAGGGCACGGTCGGCGGCTGGATCGGCGGCGTGGCGGCAACGATGCTTTTGGGCTACTGGCTGGTGGACCTGCCCTGGCTGCATGGGCTGGCGTTGGGCGCGTTGGTGGCGACGGTGGCGCCCTTTGGCGACCTGGCCAAATCCATGGTCAAGCGGCAGATGGGGGTCAAGGATTTCAGCGCCCTGATCCCCGGCCACGGCGGCATGTTCGACCGCATTGACAGCCTGTTGTTCGTCGCACCGGTGGTTTACTATTATGCCACGTTGGTGGTGTGAAAACAGCTTCGTGTACTTTTCGTGGTTTTAGTTCTGGCTCGTCCGGGTTAGGAGGTTAGACATGTCAGAGGTGTTATCAACTCCATCGCTAAAAAAGCTCTTCGGATTCCCGTTCCAGGGACCTGGCTGGCAGGGCCGCTTTGTGGTGGGATCGGCCCTGGTCCTGGCCAACTATATCATCCCCATCGTGCCGGCCATCTTTGTGGCCGGGTACGTGTTGCGCGTCATGCGCCAAACCGTCGCCGGGCAGGCGCCGACCTTGCCAGAATGGGATGATTGGGGCGAGCTGACCCGCGAGGGCCTGAAAGCGACGCTCATCTACCTGGTCTACCTGGCGCCGGCGCTGCTCATCTTTCTGGTGGGCACGGGCCTCTACTTTGCCGGCAGCCTGTATCTGCCTTTTGCGGCCAGCACCGGCGGCAAACCAGAGGAGCAGGCGATCACCATGATGCTGATCATGCTGGGCAGCATGGCCATCCTGTTCCTGGCCATGGCCCTGGGCACCCTTCTTTCCCTCCTGGGGGCGATGGCCTTGCCCATGGCCACGGCCCATTTCGTCGCCGAGGATCGCCTGGGGGCGGCGTTCCGCGTGCGCCAGTGGTGGCGCATCCTCAAGGCCGACAAGCTCGGCTACTTTATCGCCTGGGTGATCGTCGCCGGGCTGATGACCGTGTTCTATATCGGCGTAATGCTGGGTTACTACACCCTCGTGCTCTGCTTCCTGATCCCCTTCCTGACGGCCCCTATCAGCCTGTATATCTTGCTGATCGGGGCGGCGCTGTTTGGGCAAACCTATCGGGAAAGTTCGGTGGCGGTGGCCGGCCAGGAGCCCATGGCGATAGCCTGAACCGGTGGTGTTCAAGAGCCATCGTGCAGAGCAAGAGACAAGTGAATGCTCAAGAGCGTCAAGGTGCCGGTGGGCGATTTTCGGAATTGGGTGGACATCGCCACCTGGGCGGCGGGCATTGCGGATGCGCTCAGGGCGGGCTGAACGAGGGATTGGTGGAATGAACGGATCCGATCCGTAGTTGGAGAAGAAACGGAGGAAAACCGATGAAACCAAATAAATTTCAACCCATCTGCACCCTGACCCTCATCCTGGCCCTCGTCAGCCCCGTGGGGCTGACGCCGACCACGGCCAGTGTGCTTGCATCGGCCCCGGCGGCGGTCCAGCCCAACATCATCGTTGATGGTCTCATTGACGACGCCTACGGCCCGCCCCTGGCCAGCGACCCTGCCGGCGACGGCAACGGTAACGCTGTCATGGACCTGCTGAACCTCTATGTCGCCGAGGATGCCAGCTACCTCTATTTCGCCTTTACCATCAACGCCAACATCAACACCACCAACTGGGGCAAGTACGTCATCTATGTGGACACGAGCAACAACGCCAGCGGCGCCCCCAACGACGCCTGGACGCGCAATGTCGTTGTCAACGATCCCCACAAGCCAGAGTACGGCCTCTACTCCTGGGTGGACTGCCCCACCTATGGCCCGAGCTGCACCCAGTTCTGGGCCTGGGATGGCGGCTGGACCCAGTACGGTGGCCTCGACGGCGCGGCCAAGGCCACCACCGGCATCACCTCGACGCTGGAGTGGCAGATCCAAAAGTCACGCCTGGGCAATCCAGAGGAAATCTGGATCGAGGTCTGGAGCACCGGCGGCGGCAGCAACGACAACGCCCAGGACACGATCAACGACCCGGCCGACGACTGGAACGCTTCCGATTGGTCCACCACCGCCGTGCTGGCTAACTCGACCTACTATGACGTGCAGGGCGGCCCGCCGCCCCAGCCCGGCCACGACAACAACGTCTGGTGGGACGGCCTGGAACACGACTCGCGCAGCGACTTTTACCGCATCCCCTTTGGCGCAGTACCCACCGGGACGCCTCTCACCCTCCGCTTCCGTACCTACGCGGGCGACGTGACCGGCGTCAAGGTGCGGATGTGGGACACCCACCAGAACGGCCAGACCCTCTACCCCATGAGCTACCTGACCACCATCCCTGGCGATCCCTACGACTATGACATCTGGCAGCTACAGCTCACCGCGCCCGCCTACCTGACCGTGCTCTACTACCGCTTTATCGTCACCGACGGCAGCGACACCGACTATTACGAGGACGACGACCTGTTCGACGGCGGCTTGGGCCGGCCCTACGACACCTCGCCCGACTATTCGTGGCAGATCGACGTCTACGACCCGGCCTTTACCACGCCCGACTGGTTCAAAGAGGCCGTCGTCTACCAGATTTTCCCCGACCGCTTCCGCAACGGTTCAGCGGCCAACGACCCCCAAGCCGGCGACTTTTTCTACCAGGAACCTTCAGGCGCCATGATCGCCCCGCAGTGGAACTGGATCGTGCCCGACCCGCGCGTCAGCGGCTCGCCCTGGGAAGGCTCCTTCTCCAAGCTTTTCTACGGCGGCGATCTGCAGGGCATCCTCGACAAGCTGGACTATCTGCAGAATCTGGGCGTGACCGTGCTCTACTTGAACCCCATCTTCGAGTCGCCCTCCAACCACAAGTACGACACCACCAATTACGAAGTCGTGGACGACAACTTGGGCGGCCTGGCGGCTTTCCAGGCATTGGTGGCCGAGCTGGACAGCCGGGGGATGCACCTCGTCCTCGACGGCGTGTTCAACCACACCTCGTCCGACAGCAAGTATTTCGACCGCTACGGCCGCTACCCCGAGGTCGGCGCCTGCGAGAGCGTTGATAGCCCTTACCGCGACTGGTACTATTTTGTCCCCGCCGACCCACCCGGCACGGGCGTCTGCGCCGGCGACACCAGCTATGTTTCCTGGTGGGGCTTTGACTCGCTGCCCAAGCTCAACACTACCGACAACGAGGCCGTGCGCGACTATCTCTATCGCACCAGCCCGGCCATTGGCGCCTACTGGCTGACTCAGGGCGCCGGCGGCTGGCGGCTGGACGTGGCCGGCGACGTGGCCGACTCCTTTTGGCGCGACTGGCGGCCCTACATCCGCGCCGCCAACCCCGAAGCCATCACCATCGCCGAAGAGTGGGGCGACGCCAGCCGCTTTATCCTGGGTGACATGCTGGACAGCAGCATGAACTATCGGTTCCGCAATGCCATCATCGGCCTGCTGCGCGATGCCGACTGGCAGGACACCAACAGCTATATCCGCGACCTGAACATCCGCCAGTTCGACAGCCTGATGCACAGCATCCAGGAAGATTATCCGCCCGAAGCTTACTACGCCCTGATGAACCTGGTGGGCAGCCACGACGTCAACCGTGTGCTCGTCCCCCTCGACCTGGCCAGCACCGACAGCGACCCGACGGCCACCGACTGGAGCCTGGGCAAGGCTCGCCTGCGGATGTTGGCCCTTATCCAGATGACCCTACCGGGCGCGCCGACCATCTATTACGGCGACGAGGTGGGCCTGGTGGGGTATGGCGAGGCCAACGGCGGCGGCGTGTTCTACAGCGACCCCTACAACCGCCAGCCCTACCCCTGGCCCGATATGCCGGGCTACGCCAGCCTGCCCGCCTGGCGTAAGCAGGACTTGAGCCTCTATGGCTTCTACAGCGCGCTGACCGACGCCCGCAACAGCAACCCGGCGCTGCGCCTCGGCACTTTTGACACGCTGCTGACCGACGATACCAACCAGGTCTACGCCTATGGCCGCAAGCTGGGCGATGACGCCGCTGTCGTGGCCGTCAACCTGGGGCCCACCCAGACCATCACCCTCGACGTGGCCGGCTACTTACCGGAGGGCACGACCCTGATTGACCACCTGAGCTGGGGCTTCTATATCGTCACCGGCGGCCAGATCGTGCTCTACGGCGTACCGCCGCTATGGGGCGCGCTGCTGACCGTAACCCCCGGCCAGGACCTGACTCCACCCGCCGCCCCGGCCAACCTGGTCGCCGCCGAGGGTAACGGCGAGGTCTATCTCACCTGGGACGCCGTTGCGGACGCCGCCAGTTATCACATCTACCGCAGTTACGTCTCTGGCGGCGGCTACACGCGCATCGCCACCGCCACGGCCTCCACAGCCTTCACCGACACAACCGTGACCAACGGCCGGTGGTACTATTACGTCGTCACCGCCCTGGACGCCCCCGGCAACGAGAGTGGGCGCTCGAACGAAGCAGCAGCCCTGCCCCACGCGACCATCGGCTGGGCCGGCGACCTGGAGCCACCGGCCATCGTCCACACCATCGGCCTGACGCCGACACAGCCCATCTCGGCCCAGGTGTGGATTGACGGTCTGACCGACCCTCCGGGCCAGGGCGCGGGCGTGCTCGCCGAGCTGGGCTTTGGCCCCACCGGCACGCTGACTACCACCTGGGAATGGACGCCCATGGCCTACGCCGCCGACGTGGGCAACAACGACCAGTACACGGCCACCCTCACCCCGGAGATGACCGGCACGCTCCAATACCTGGCCCGCTTTAGCACCACTGCCGGCCGGGAATGGACCTACGCCTTCACCCCCGGCGGCCAGCCCGGCGTGCTGACCGTTCTCCCCTCAGCCGACACGACGCCGCCCGCCACGCCCCAAAACCTGCGCGTCGCCGACTGGTCAGCGGAATGGATCGCCCTGGAGTGGGACCCCGTTGCCGGCGACCCGACCCTCTACGCCTACGACCTGTTCCGCCAGCAGGTGGGCCGCGCCGACTGGACCAAGATCGGTCGGGTGTTGGCCCCCACCACGACCTACACCGACAACGACGTGACGACCGGCCAGACCTATGCCTACGTCGTCCAGGCGGTGGACAGCAGCTTTAACAAGTCCGGCTACTCCAACCAGGTGCAGGCCACTGCCAAGGCCAAGCAGGTGGCCGTCACCTTCCAGGCGGTTGTGCCCGACTATACGCCCGCCGACGCCACGGTCTATGTCGTCGGCGACCAGCCAGAGCTGTGCGGCTGGTGCAACCCGCAGACCGTGGCCATGGAACAGACCGGTGCCATCACCTGGACCAAGACTCTGACCCTGACCGACGGCCTGGCCATCCAGTACAAGTACACGCGCGGCAACTGGAACATCAACGAGTGGTGGGGCCCCATCGTCAGCGTGTTCAACCGCCACGCCACAGTGAGCTACGGCACCGACGGCACACAACTGCTGGCCGACACCGTCTACTACTGGCGCGACCCGCTGGTCATCGCCCACCAGCCGGTTGCCGGCGCGACCGACGTGCCCACCGACGCCATCCTCCGCGTCACCCTCAGCCGCTATCTCGACCCGGCAACGCTCACGCCCGCCAATCTGGTGTTGAGCGACCGCAGCGTCGAGATCGGCTTTTTCCACCACACCGAGATGACGGCCACGACCATCCTGCTCACGCCGACGGCCGCCCTGGACGCCGGCGTGCGCTACACCGTGACGCTCAAGACCGGGCTGGCTGGCCTGGGCTGGGACAACGAGGGCGTGCCGTTGCAGCGGCCGTACGAGTGGAGCTTCCGCACCGCCGGTACGGCGACGCGCCACATCTACCTGCCCGTCGTCCTCAAGAACGCAGGGAGCATGGCTCAAGACTAGAACCCTCATCACAAATGCGCTCGGGGCTCGGCCTGACCGGGCCCCGAGTAGCCGTAGTCAACCTGAGCGGTCTACCGTGGCACCCAATTGCTGTTGGGCCGCCCGGTGCTTTGACATCGTTCCCGCGTTGTGCTATACTCGATTGTGCTGTCGCTTGCTATCCTCCGTTCAAGGAGGAAAAACGTGTGCTCGACCATCTTCCGTTTGGGCGAAAGGAGGTGCCCCAAACCGCAAATATCTCGAACCCGGTTGTCCCAACAAGGCGCAACGCACTTCCGACAGAAGCAAGCTGTCTTGGGGTGTGGCTTGGGCTCCGAAAGCCGCTGAACCAAAGGCGCGTTGCATACCCAGCGGAGCAAAAAACTCACCGAGGAGGTAAAAATGACCAGTGTGCGGAGATTGCACCGAGTACGCTCGTTTGTGGTGTTGCTTGTCTCGTTGATGGCTGTGGGCCTTCTATTACACATTGGTGCAACCACTGTGCAGGCCCAGGGCCCTCTGTTGGATGAGAATTTCGAGTACGGAGATACGCCGGGAGATCTGACAGCCGTGAGCGGCGGCAACTGGGTCGCCCATTCGGGCGCCGGCAATGGCCCGGTGCAGTATCAGACTTCCAGTCTGTCCTTTCCCGGCTATGGCTCGTCGGGAATCGGGGGGTCGGCCACTTTTGCCGGGACGGGCAGCGAAGATGTCCACCGCACGTTCCCCGATCAAACGGCGGGAGATGTGTACTATGCGGCCCTGGTGAACCTGTCCGCGGCCACGAGCACCGGCACCTATTTCCTTCACCTTTCCGATGGCGGCACCAGCAACTTTCGTGGGCGGTTCTTTGCCCGAGATTCCAGTGGAACGCTGCAGTTTGGGCTCAGCAGCAGCGGCAGCACCGGCACCTACAGCGACGTCCCCTTTGCCTACAACACAACGTACCTGGTCGTCGTCAAGTTCAATGTCACCACGGGCGATAGCGCGTTGTATGTCCTGGACACCTTTAGCCCGACCGAGCCGGATACCCCCCTCCTGACCTCGACAGGCACCGGCTACCACATGTTGGCGATTTGCATCCGGCAAGGCGCTAACGGCCCCACCGGCATCGTGGACGGCATCCGGGTGGCCACGACGTGGGACGAGGTTGTGGGCAACCCGCCCGCCTTTTCCATCTCCAAATCGGCCCCGGCCCAGGTAAGTCCGGGCCAGACCTTTACCTACACCCTGGAGATCGTCAACGGCACCGGCATTTCCACGACTGGCACCATCATTACCGATGCCGTGCCGGCCTACGCCACCTACGTGCCCGGCAGCGCCAGCCACGGCGGCCAATTGCTGCCCGGCGACATTATCTCCTGGACCGTCAGCGGCTACTTTACGGCGGGCCTGACCATCAGCCGCACCTTCCAGGTCGTGGCGGCGCCAACCGCCGGGGTGGACATTGTCAACAACGACTATGTCGTCTCGGCTTCGAACTGGCTGACCCCCGCCGTCGGAGCGCCCGTTACGACAACCATCATCGGCGTGGACCTGTCGGTCAACAAGGCCGGCCCCGCCGACCCGCTATGGCCCGGCGATACGGTGATCTATACCATCACCCTCAGCTTCGTCGGCTCGGAGCCGGCTCTGGACGTGGTCCTGACCGACACCTTCCCCGCCGATTTCGTCTACGCCGCCCACGAGGTCTACCCGACCATGAACTGCACGCCGACGCCGGTCAGCATGGTCTGCGCCACGCCGACCCTGACTCAGTCTGGCTGGCTGGTGATCACCGGCACCGTTGCTGCTGCGCCCTCTGGCTATGTGCTGATCAATGAGGTGCAGATTGCCGCCAGCAACGACGGCGTCGTCGGTAACAACCATGACGAATATGTCAACCACTTGCTCATGCCCATCCAGGAGATCCAGTTTGTGCCCGATCCGGCCAACAACGACGCCTCGCCGTACGTCGGCCAATACGCCTGGGTCGAGGGCGTGGTCATTGCCGCCAGCGACGTCTTTCCCACCGTCAACACCCGCTACTTTATTCAAGACCCCGCCGGCGGCCCGTGGAGCGGCCTGTACATCTTTAACGGCGGCGACAAGCCCCCCGTGGCCGAAGGCGACTGGGTGCGGCTCTACGGCCTGGTGGATGAGTACTTTGGCGTCACCGAGATCAACATCCGCAACAACGTGGGCGGTATCCAACAGGTGATCAGCAGCGGCAACCCACTGCCCCTGCCCGAAGTCCTGCCCACCGGCATCTACGGCCCGGCCAGCCCGGCCACCGCCGAGGCCTACGAGAGTATGCTCATCGAGTTCCGGGGCGCGTTCGTGACCAACGCCGACCTGGGCTATGGCGAGTGGGCCTTTGACGACGGCTCGGGCGAGGCCCACGCCGACGACTGGAGCCAATACCTGACCTACACGCCGGTCCTCGGCGATCTGTACGGTTTCATCCGGGGCATCGGCAACTATAGCTACAGCGAGTACAAGCTCGTGCCGCGCTACGACGCTGACGTGGACCTCGACTACCTGGTGACCTTTGTCTATCACGATGTCGAGGACGTGGCCTACACCGGGGAAGAGGTCTATCTCGCCGGCAGTTTTAACGGCTGGGACCCCAACGCCACGCCCATGACGCCCAACGGCGACTACAGCCTCTTTACGGTGGACGTCGCCGTGGACGAGGCCGGCGACTATTACTACAAGTACATCGTCAAGAGCGGCGGCGACCAGTGGGATTGGCTCAACACCAGCGATCGGCAGGTCAAGGTGGCCAGCCATCTCACCGTGGACGACTACCGCCGTGTCAGCGTCGGCTACGCCCACCTGATGGACCCGCCGACCATCACCATCCTCCTGGGCGAGACCACGCCCCCTATTTCAGGCGAGGTCTATATCCAGAACGTAACCAACCCCGCCGGGGTGGGCCGCGCCGTCTGGGCCGAGCTGGGCTACGGCGTCGAGGCCGATCCGGCCCTGTGGACCTGGACCGACCTGACCTTCACCGGCGCCCAGAACGGCAACAACGACATCTACACCGGCACCCTGACGCCCCTGGCCACCGGCGTCTACTCCTATGCCGTGCGCTTTGACGGCAACCGGGGGCCGGGCAACCCCAACGCCGGCTGGGAGTATGGCGACCTCAAGGGCGTCTGGCCCGGCAACCCCTTCGACGTCGGCCAAGCCGGCGTGCTGACTGTGCTGGCCCCGCACCTGAGCATCGCCAAGGCCGTCGCCCCCCAAGCGGGCGTGGGCCTGGGCAGCGTCGTCACCTACACCATCGTCCTGGAGAACAGCGGCAACCTCGATGCCCTGGGCGTGATCATGACCGACGTGCTGCCGGTTGAGGTCAACTTTGGCGGCTGGGTCCAGCAGAACGGCGCCATCCAGGCCAACGATGTCCTGACCTGGACGGGCGACGTCACGGCCGGGGTGCAGCTGACCTTCATCTTTACCGCTACAGTGGGCGACGACGAAGCCTTTTACGGGCGAACTGTCACCAACACCGCCTCCTTTGTCTCCGACAACGCGGGCAGCGGCTCGGGCGCCGCCGCCTTTGTCATCCCGGCGCCCGAAAAGTACTACGTCTACCTGCCCATCGTCGTCAAGGGGCAATAGACCGTTCAAGGCAGAGGTGCCAGGCACCTCAGAGGTGCCTGGCACCTTGGGAAAATCATCATGCCCTATCGCCAAGTCCAATTCGCCCCAGGTGGCTACTATCACATCTACAACCAGGGCTGCAATCAACAACCCATCTTCTTCTGCGGCGAAAACTATGTTTTCCTACTGCGTCGCGTAAAGGCTCAGGCTATCCCCATGCAGGTGGCTGTCATCGCCTATTGTCTGATGCCCAATCATTACCACTTCTTGCTCCGGCAGGATGGAAATACTTCCATCAGCAACTTTGTCCAATCCATTTTCAACAGCTACACCAAAGCCATCAACAAGGCCTATCAACGCAGCGGTACGCTGTTTGAGGGGCCATTTGAGGCAATTGCTGTTACAGAGGAATCCTACCTGCTTCATCTATGCCGCTATATCCATCGCAACCCACTAGATGCGGGACTGGTCGCTCACCCTGGCCAGTGGCCATATTCCAACTACCTGGAATGGGTAGGACAGCGCCCTGGCGCCTTGCTAGATCGGGAGTTTGTCCGCAGCCACTTTCCTACATCGGCCGCATATGAGCAGTTTGTGCTAGAGTATATGCCGTCCAAAGCGATGGCTGAGGCGATAGGTAAATTTGCATTGGAGTAGAACCGCTGAAGGTGCCAGGCACCTCAGAGGTGCCTGGCACCTTTCCAACACTGGGAGGCTGTTATGAGACGTTCGTCATGGGGTATCGTCGCTGTTTTTTCGATCTTTCTGGCCCTGGTGGGCCTCTTGTTCTTTGTCGGCCGGTCAGCCGCCGCTCCAGGGGCCAGGCACCTTACCGCCCCCGAGGTGATCCCCATCGCCGAAGCCCGCACCCGGCCCCTCGGCTCGACGGTGACGGTGGAGGGGGTCGTGTCGGTGGCCGCCGGCAGCTACAACGCCGGGTTTGCCATTCAGGATGCCACGGCCGGCATTTACATCTACCCTTCCTCCTTTGTCGAGAGAGCGTTGGGCGACACGGTCGTTATCACCGGCACCCTGGCCAGTTATCGCTGCCTGCTGGAGATCACCCCCTCGCCGGTCGACATCCGGTTCACCGGACCCGGCCCGGCCCCCGATCCGCTGCCCTACGCCACCGGTGACATCGGCGAAGACACCGAGGGCTGGCTGGTGGTCATCACCGGCACCGTCGCCGGCCTGCCGGCCAACCCCTTCACCCTCGATGACGGGAGCGGCGCGGTCCAGGTGTATGTGGACGCCGACACCGGCATCAGCCTGGGCGGCATCCACAACGGCGATCGCCTGCGGCTGATCGGCTTTAGCAGCCAGTATGACACGGTGGGCCCGTGCGACAGCGGCTGGCAGGTCATGCCCCGCATGCAGAGCGACTTGATCCTCCTGGACACCACTCCGCCGCAGGTAGTTAGCACCGACCCGCCGGATGGAGCGACCGGTGTCAACCCCCACAAGCCGGTCTTTGCCACCTTTGACGAGGCGCTCAAGTCCACCACGGTCAACACGGCCACTTTCCTGCTGGCAGGCCCTGGGGGCGGCGTGGACGGCGCGGCGAGCTACAACGCCGCCACCTACACCGCCTCGTTTGCGCCGGCCGCCGCCCTTACGCCCCTCTCGACCTATACCGCCACGCTCACCACCGGCATCGAGGACCTGTCGGGCAACTCGCTGGCAGCCGACTATGTCTGGAGCTTTACCACCGGCGATCTAGATACCACCCCGCCGGCCATCGTCGCCCGCTCCCCCGATGCCGGCGACACCGACGTCCCGCTGAATATCAACGTCGTCATCACCTTCAGCGAAGAGATGAACCCGGCGACGATGGTGCCGGCCAACCTGGCTTTGACCGGGCCGTATGGCCTGGTGCCGTGGGATGCCGTGACCTACGACCCGGCCGGCTACCGGGCCACCCTCAACCCGCGCGGCCTGCTGTTGCCCACCGCCCGCTACACGGTGACCATCAGCGCCGGTGTGACCGACTGGGCCGGGTTGCCCATCCCCGACGAGCAGCGCGCCTGGTCCTTCACCACCCAGGTCGAACCGGAGATGTTTGCCTTCCACGGCGACATCCACAACCATACTTCCTACTCCGACGGTTCCGGCACGCCGCAGCAGGCCTTTGCCCACGGCCAGGCGTGCGGCCTGGACTTTATGGCCATCACCGACCACTCCTACGCCATCAGCGACAGCGAATGGGAGGATACCCTGGCCCAGGCTGAGGCAGCCACTCAAGACGGCGTCTTTGTCGGGTTGCGCGGCTTCGAATACACCCAGGGGGCCGAAGGTCACATCAACGTGTACAACACCGTCCGCCACGCCACCCGCAGCCAGGTGTCCGGCTGCACCTACTGCGACTATACCCCCAACCTGGAGCAGGGCGTGACGGTCGAAGGCTTTTACCACTGGCTGGCCAATACCGGTCGGCAGGCCATAGATGATGCCGGGACGGTGATGCAGTTCAACCACCCCGGCTGGATGAACTTTAACGACTGGACCTACCACCCTGAGGTAGAGGATGTGGCCGAGATGGAAGAGGTGGGCAACGGCTGGGGCAGCTCCTACGTCTTTTCCTGGGATGAATGGCTTCGCTCCCTGGACTATGGCTGGCGGGTGGCGGCGACCAACAATGCCGACGATCACACCGACGGCTGGGGCTGCACCACCCCGCATCGCACCGGCGTGGTCATGCCCGCCCTGACCAAGGCTGACCTGCTGGACGCCCTGCGCGCCCGCCGCACCTTTGCCAGCGAGGATGCCAACTATGAGCTGTTCTTCAAAGCCAACGGCTACTGGATGGGCGCCGAACTGCCCAACACCGGCCAGATCCTCTTCGAGGTGTGGGGCGGCGATCCCGATGGCGAGCCGACTGCCCTGGTGCAGATCTATACCGCCAACGGCCAGGTCGTCGCCGAGACACAGCCCAACGCCGCCACCTGGGATTGGTCCTTCACCCAGAACATCAGCCCCGGCGTCCACCACTACTTCGTCCTGGCGGTCCAGGCCGACGGCGACCGGATCGTCTCCTCGCCGGTGTGGACGACAGGCGACGAGGATGTGCGCCTGACCGACCTGACCATCCAGCCTTCCATCCCCACCATCTACAACCCCAGCCTGATCACGGCACGGGTGACCAACCGGGGCGCGACGACCCAGACCCTGACCGTTCCTTTCACCGCCAATGGCCAGCCCATCGGCCAGGTGGAGGTGACGGTACCCCCCTGCAGTAGTGGGCCATGCGCCGACAGCTATGCTAACCTCACCTGGCAGCCGACCTCGGTTGGACCGGCGGAGATCGGCGCTGCTCTACAGGGGGCACCGGCGGGCGACAACCCGGAAGACAACAGCCGGAGCCTCGACCTGCAGGTAACCGACGAGCGGATTCCGCTCATCCTGATTGACGCCGGCCACAACAACATCGGCGTGGACCCGCACAGCCTCCGCCAGTTCGTAAACGACCTGACCCTCCACGGCTACAATGTCCTGTTCAACCTGGACGAGATCACCCCCTCTGACCTGAACACCGAGACGGTCAAGCTGCTCGTCCTCAACGCCTACGGCCCCGACCCCCTGACCCCAGCCGAGACGCAAGCCATCGCCGCCTTTGTGGCGGCGGGCGGCAACCTGTGGCTCAACGGCATGTCCGACTATACCGGCAAGGTGTGGTGGGCCTACAACGTGGCAGGACGGATGAACAGCCTGGTGGCGGCCATCGAGACCGCCGTCGGCCAGAATATCCCCATCCGCTTCAACGACGATGAGGTGCTGGACGGCAACGACAACAACGGCTACCCGTGGGGCGTCCTGTGGCACACCTTCCCCGTCAGCCGCACGGTCGGCGTGGGGATGAATGTGGTCAGGATGCAGTCCTGGTCGGTCTGCTCCCTGGTGGACCGGGACCGGCAGGCGTTGACGCCGGACGACCTGGGCCAGGAGGGAATGATCATGGTCATCGGCGACCTGGACCCCGGCGACAGCGGCCCGCCCTACTACAACGAAAACCGCACCTACAACACCGACGCCGACGGTCAGGGCGATGCCTACCTCTACCCCGAAGACACCCTCCTGCCGGCCGGTGCCGGCTACGATCTGGGCGGCGGGGCAGGGCGGCTGTTCTTCTACGGCGACTCGAATGACCCGTTCAACATCTTTGCCTATACCTCCGGCGACGGCAAGCAGAACGAGCTGTTCAACCTGGAGGTCATCATGTGGCTGTTGGGCGACCCGCTGCACAAGATGACCGTGGCCCAGGCCCGCTACGACCCCGAGCTGGACGATACCCCGGAGAACCTGGACCGGCTGGTGTGGGTGGAAGGGACCGTGACCGCCAGCTATGGCGAATTCTTTGACGTGCTCTATGTTCAGGACGTGACGGGCGGCATTACCGTCTATGCTCCGGCCGGCGACATCTACCAGGAATACCGGCGCGGCGATTGCGTGCGCGTGGTGGGCACCATAGATGTTTATCAGGGCGACACCGAAATCCAGTTCTTTGAGGCGGAACAGGTGCAGGTGCTGACCCCAACCTGCGTCCTCAGCTCAACCATGAGCGTCACCGGCTCGCTGCCCCTGCCGCTGAGCACCTACAGCGCCTCGCAAGAGCTGTATGAAGGCTGGCTGGTGGTGGTGACAGGCACTGTCGTGGGCAAGGAGGGGAACGATACCCTGTGGCTGAATGACAAGAGCGGGCCGGTGCGCCTCTTCCTCGACGGTTACAACGGCACCTGGGACGACGTGGAGGTGGGGTACCGGCTGCGGGTGGCCGGGCTGGCCTCAGAGGATGGTCTGGGCCAGCGCCTTCGCATCCGTAACCACGGAATGCATCCCGACCTGCCCGACGACGTGCTGCGGCTGCCGCCGCTATACACTATCTACTTGCCTGTGGTGGTAAAAGAGCACTGACAATCAGGGGGTCGGGATTGCCCCCTAGCCTGCAATGTCAGAGCCCCCTTGCGCCGAGGGGGGTCTGACTTGACCTGCCTCGCCATGTGGGTTATAATAGCGATAAATATCCACATATTTGTGAGGAGAAGGGCGTGAAAACTGTGCAGATAACCATTGACGAACCTCTGCTGACCGAGGTGGATCTGGCCGTTCAGACTCTGCAGACCACCCGTTCAGCGTTCATGCGCAAAGCGTTACAGCTCGCCCTGCGACAATACAGAATCGCCCAGATGGAGCAGCAACACGCAGAGGGATATGCCCGATATCCGGTCGAGCCAGGGGAATTCGACATCTGGCTGAATGAACAAGCATGGGGTGAGCCATGAGACAGGGCGAAGTCCGGTGGTACACCTTCAAAGCACCCGACAAGCGCCGCCCGGTGCTGATCCTGACCCGCAACTCGGCCATCCGATTCCTGACGGCGATCACGGTCGCCCCTATCACGACAACCGTCCGGGGTATTCCAACCGAAGTGTTCTTTACCCCCGACGATGGGATGTTGACCGAGTGCGCCGTGAATCTGGACAACCTCCAGACCGTTCCCAAAGCCAATCTTGGCCCCCTGATCACCTCCCTGTCACCCGAAAGGATGAAAGAAGTGAAACAAGCCATCAGTTTCGCTCTGGATCTTGATTCTCCCGCCTATTGACCAACAAACAAGTAGGCCGGGATTCGATCCCGGCCTACCTGGTTCTTGCCACTCTTTGCATCCACTCGTAGCTTTGGGCCCAGACCACTTCCCGCTCGCCGTCGGCCAGCAGGTTGTGTCCCGAGTTTTCCAGCCAGATCAGCGTCTTGTCGGTGGAAGCCACGCCATCGTAGACGGTTTGCGCCGCTGCCGGTGGCAGTTGGGCATCGCGTCGGCCCTGGAAGATGAGGATCGGCTGGCGGATGCGGGGCAGGGCCTGGCGCACCCGGCGCAGCAGCCGATACACTTCGCCGGCGCCCCACATCGGCAGCTCGTCGTAGCACCAGATGCGCTGGATAGCCTCCGGATCGCCCAGGTCCTCGTCGCCGATCGGCCCCATGGGGTTGTATTTGAACAGATAGCGCAAGATCGGCGTCAGCGGTGCCAGCCGGTTATTGAACTTGATGGCCGGAGCCATGGCGATCAGCCCGGCGATCTCGGGGTGTTCCGCACCCAGCCATAGGGTCAGCAGCGCCCCCAACGACAGCCCACCGACAAAGACGGTCTCACAGCGGCCTTGCAGGTCGCGCAACGCTGCTTCGGCCTCGGCGGCCCATGCTTGCCAGCGGATGTGGGTCAGGTCCGCAGGGGTGGTGCCGTGGCCGGGCAACAGTGGGCAACGGACGGTCAGCCCTCGGGCGGCCAGATATTCGCCCATCGGCCGTGTCTCGGCCACCGAGCCGGTATAGCCGTGGAGGAGGAGCACGCCCTCCACCCCGCCGTCGGCAGACCAGGCCGATGGGTCCAGGTGCTTGGGTTGCGGCATCGTCCCTCCCTCGTAAGGCAAGGTGGCATCTTGCCCTACATTCCTAGGCCATCGTCAAGGCCATGATCGCCTTCTGCACGTGCAGCCGGTTCTCGGCCACGTCGTAGATGCAGGATCGCGGCCCACTGGCCACCTCGTCGGTCACTTCGTGCCCCCGGTCAATGGGCATGGGGTGGGTAAAGATGGCGTTGTCGGTCAGGGCCATCTTTTCGGCATCGCAGATCCACTCTGGATACCGGAGCGCCTTGTCAATCTCTTGTTGTTTCAAGAACTCGCCATCCTGGTAGGCGTGGGGGCTCATCCAGTGCCGGGAATAGACCACGTGTGCGCCTTCGTATCCGGCCCGCACATCGGTGATCTCTTCAAAGGTCCGGCCGTTGGCGGCACAATTTTGGCGGGTCCACTCGATCACCTGGGGGTCCAGGTCGAATCCTTCCGGGTGAGCCAGGGTCACGTCCATGCCAAAGCGGCTGCCGATGAGCAGCGCTTCCTGCACACTGCACCAGGAGCGGGCCAGCGCGCCATGCCCCCAGATCACCAACAGCTTTTTACCGGCCAGCACGGTGGGGTCGGCGGGGAAGCCCGGCCCTTTGCCATACCACTCGGCCCAGCCCATCAGATCGGCCAGGCCCTGGCAGGGGTGATACTTGTCGTGGGCCATGCTGATGACCGGCATGGTGCACCACCGGGCGTATTCCCGGATCAGCTCGTCGCCAGCGCCGTAGTAGGGCACCTTGTCTTCCAAAATGCGGATGCCCAACCCGGCGGCGTAGCGGCTCATGACCTGGGCGGCATCCTCGACCGTTTCGCCGGCGGTGGTAGCCGTCTTCAGGCGCATCGCCTTGGGTTCCAGGAACTGGGCGTGGCCTCCCAGCTCGGTGGCAGCGCACTCGAACGACTGCCGGGTGCGCACCGAGGGGTTGTAGAAAAACATGAAAAAGGTCTTGTTCTTTAGCACATGGCTGAAGCGATCGCTGAAGCGGTCGCGCTTCATCTTGGCCGCCAGGTCCAGCACTGCTTCCAGCTCCTCGCGGCGCCATTCCTGGGTGCAGATCAAGTCTCTGCCATAGAGATCCATCGTCTCCTCCAGATTTGTAATTGACTCATGATTTCTTTTCGACTAGCCGATCCCTCGCCGCCAGTCGCCGTGGCGGCCCAGCATCTCGCCCAGCCGCCAGTAGTAGCCCCCGACGTAGGTCAGAAGGTGCGCTCGCTCATAGTCCATCCGCCCCTGGTCGGTCAACACCTCCTCATCGGCCTGGATGGCCAGCACCTGGCCTATGAACAGATCGTGGCTGCCCAGCTCCAGGCGATGGATCACCCGACACTCCAGGGCAACCGGGCACTCGGCGACGAGGGGCACGCGCACCTGGCTGGCCGGGGCCGGTGTCAGACCGCAGGCGGCCCACTTGTCCACATCCCGCCCCGAGGCATGCCCGCAATAGTCCACGATGTCCACCTGATTGGCCCGCGGCAGGTTGACGACAAACTCACCGACCTCGGCGATCAGGCGATGGGAGAAGCGCTCCGGCCGCACGCCGATCCCCACCGCCGGTGGATCGGAGCAGACAGTACCCACCCAGGCCAGGGTGATGAGGTTGGGTCGTTCCACGCCACAGCTCACCAAAACGGCCGGCACCGGATACAGGGCTGTTGTGCCCGGCTTGATCACTTTCATAGTATGCACCCTCCTCCAACCCGGCGGACTTGAGCAGAGGCAACCTTTCGGCCATCTCCAGATCAGGCCACCAACGCTTCAAACTCTGCCCGCTCGATCGTCTCGATCTCCATCAGCCGTCGGGCGATAGCCTCTAGCTTGTGGCGATAGGTGGTCAGGATCTCTCTGGCTCGGGCGTAGGCCTCTTCGATGATGCGCCGCACCTCCTCATCAATCTCCTCGGCCACCTCTTCGCTATAGTTGCGCTGCTCGGCGATCTCCCGGCCCAGAAAGATCAGCTCCTCCCGGCCGCCAAAGGTCAAAGGCCCCAGCTTTTTGCTCATGCCATAGGTGGTGACCATGCGGCGAGCCAGCTTGGTCGCGCTTTCCAGGTCGTCATGAGCGCCGGTCCACTTTTCGCCAAAGACCATCTCCTCCGCCGCCCGGCCGGCCAGCAGGCCGGCGACCTCGTCTTCAAACTTGTCCTGGGTGTACAGGTAGCGGTCCTGATCCGGCAGCTACAAGGTGTAGTCCAAGCTCAGGCCACGGGCGA
>FWPU01006327.1_pt1 | contig 23922 bp, 23 predicted proteins | sample 2228361 | NCBI WGS metagenome assembly FWPU01 (sample SAMEA103939777, study PRJEB20133) | metagenome
TCGCTCACGCAAAAGTCGCTTGAAACGTCAGAGAGTGATATCTCACGCCAATGCACCACCCTAATGTGCCATTGTCAAATTAAAATGCCCGTCACCTTGAAGGTGACGGGCACCTGACTCAGCCTTTGATCACCCCCAGGGGCACCAGCTTGGCCACTTTGCGGGCGATGCCTGCGCGGTGCACCACCTCCACCACCCGGTCCACGTCCTTGTAAGCCTCCGGCGCCTCCTCGGCCAGGCCCTTCCAGCTCCCCCCACGCACGATGATGCCCTGCTTGCGCAGGCGCTCCTGGAGTTCTTGGCCGCGCACCTTTTTGATGGCGGCTGCCCGGCTCAGCACCCGCCCGGCACCGTGGCACGAGCTGCTGAAGGTCTTGTCCATGGCCTCCTGCGTGCCCACTAGCACGTAGGAAGCCGTCCCCATGTCGCCCGGCACCAGCACCGGCTGGCCCACGTCCCGGTAGTCGGCCGGGATCTCCGGATGGCCCGGACCAAAGGCTCGTGTGGCCCCTTTGCGGTGCACGATCACCTGGGTGGGCTTGCCATCAATCACGTATTCCTCGCGCTTGACGATGTTGTGGGCTACGTCATACACCAGTTGCAGCTCCCGGTTCTTCACTTTGCCCGCCAGCGCCTGATCCATCGCCAGGCGCACCCGGTGGGTGAGGGCCTGCCGGTTGGCCCAGGCGTAGTTGGCCGCGCAGGCCATGGCCGCGAAGTAGTCCTGCCCCTCGGGTGAGGTGAAGGGCGCGCACACCAGCTCGCGATCGGGCAGCTTGATGCCGTACTTCTGCACCGCCTTTTGCAAGTCCCTCACGTAGTCCGTGCACACCTGGTGGCCCAAACCGCGAGAACCTGAGTGGATCCACACGGCCAACTGCCCCTCGAAGAGGCCGAAGGCCTTGGCCGCCTCCTCATCATAGATCTCCGCCACCCGGGCCACTTCGACGAAGTGGTTACCCGAGCCTAGGGTACCTACCTGATCACCACCGCGCTGCTTGGCCCTCTGGCTTACAGCGCTGGCCCGGGCGCCCTCGAGACAGCCACCCTCCTCCGTGTGCTCCAGGTCGTCCTGGGTGCCGTAGCCCCGGCGCACCACCCACCTGGCCCCCTGCTCCAGCACCTCATCCATCTCCCGGCCACCCAGCCGGATGTCGCCCCCGCGCCCCACCCCGCTGGGCACGCCGTGGAACAGGGCGTTCACGATGTCGTCCATGAAGGGCTCGACCTCATCCGCCAGGATGTCAGAGCGCAGCAGCCGCACCCCGCAGTTGATGTCGTAGCCGGTAGCGCCCGGCGAGATAACCCCGCTGGAGGCGTCCAGGGCGATGACGCCGCCGATGGGCGGGCCGTAGCCCTGGTGGATGTCCGGCATGGCCAGGGTGTACTTCACCACCCCGGGCAGGGTAGCGGTGTTGATGAGCTGCTCGATGGAGCGGTCACCCAGAGCGGCTTCTAAAATGGCATCGTCGGCGTACAGCCGCGCCGGCACCTGCATGTCAGGACGAAACTCCTTGGGTATCTCGTAGACGTAGTCCTCGACGCGCACAAAGTCTTTCTTCGCAACCATGAGTCACACTCCTTCCCTCACACGTCAAACACGATGTGGGCCTCAAAGCCAGCCGGCGTATTCCGGATGCTCAGGTCATGGTAGGTGGCTGCTTTGATGGCCTTCGTTTTGCGAACCGTGGGCGCGCCGTGAATTCGCGCCCGCAGACCGCTGGGTGACAACTCTTCAATCTGAAAATCTGTGTACGTCTCCCCCTCTGTCTCGTGCAGGTAAATCAACTCATTGAGCCAGTCCACCAGGAGCCCCTCCAGGTCGCTGGACTCGAGGCTCACCCTGCGCTCGCGGGAGGCGCTGGGCGGCAGTTCGGTCATCAGGTCGAAAAGGGCATAGGCGGCATTGGCGAACAACTGCGGTAGGTCGCCGCCGTACACCCGGATGGCCAAGTCGGCCGTGTGGTCCGCCGGCTCGTAGCGTGGTCGAGGCGAGCCGGCCAGCACCTCCCTGGCCTGAGCCGCATCCCGGCGAATCTGCGCCACCAGATCATCCACCCTCTCGAAGCGCCGCTCCTCCCTCAACCTCTGCACGAACTCAACCTCCACCTCTTCACCATAGATCTGGTCATTGAAGTCGAAGATGTGCACTTCGACGGTGTGTTCCCCGTTGTCGAAGCTGGGCCGGACGCCGATGTTGGCCACCCCGGGCAGCCGCTCCCCGCGCACATGAGCCCACACCGCGTAGACGCCGTTGCCCGGCACCACCCGCTGCTCCCCCACCGCCAGGTTGGCGGTAGGGAAACCCAGCTTATGGCCGCGCTGGGCGCCGGTCACCACTGTCCCCACCAGGCCCGGCCACCGGCCCAGCAACTCCTTCACCTCGCCCACGCGGCCCTCCGCCAGGCGAGCGCGGATCTCGCTGCTGGCGACCACCCGGCCACCCACCTGCAGTGGCTCGACCGGTTGCACTTCGAAGCCCAGGTCCCGGCCCAGCCGGCGCAGGAAGGGCACATCCCCCTGGCGCCCACGCCCTAGGGCGAAATCGGGCCCCACCCACAACTCCACGATCCGCACATGCCGGACCAACGTCTTGACGAAGTCCTCGGCGGAAGTGGCCGCCAACTCCCGCGTGAACTCCAGCACGATGATAAGGTCCACCCCCAGGGCCGCCAGCAGCGACACCCGCTCTTCGATGGGCGTCAGGTACAGGACCCGCTCGCTCGGGTGGAGCACCTCCCGAGGGTGCGGGTGCAGGATCAGGACCCCGGACTGGGCGTCCAGCTCCTCCGCCCGCGCTTGCATCTGGCGGATCAGGTGCTGGTGCCCCAGATGCACACCGTCAAACTTCCCGATGGTGAGAACGCTCGGTCGGTCTGGCTTCAGGCTGGTCAGGTCGTGGACGATGCGCATGCCGGTATCACGTGTTCTGTACTGTGTGCTGTGAGTCTTGCGGCTTTGGGAACACCATGTCGGGCTGCCACAGGCCCGTGCGTGAGTCGTAACGGAGCAAGCCGATGAAGTCGCCGGTCGTCGAGTAGGCCCGGCGGTACGCTCCGCTGTCCCCTGCCGGCCCTGGCACCTGTTGGCCGTTGCCAATCCGCCGCTCGGCCTCGGCGTCCACGATCATGGCCTCGAAGTCCAACAAGGCCTCGTCCAGGGGATGCATGAGATACATCCAGTACCCCTCACGAAAGGCCTCTTCCACTGCCTCCAGCGACTCCGCCTGATCCAGGGTGAAGCGCCCGCTGGCCAGGCGGACGAGGGCGGTCACATGAGCTCCGCAACCCAGCCCCTCGCCCAGGTCCCGCGCCAGGGCGCGCACGTAGGTCCCCTTGCCGCACTCCACCTCCACCTGCACTCGTGGCGGGTCCCACTCGGTCAGCTCCAGCCGGTAGATTTCCACCTTGCGCGGCTCCGGTTGCACCTTGACCCCGCCCCGGGCCAGCTTGTACATTGGCCGGCCGTCTTTCTTGATGGCCGAGTAGAGGGGCGGCACCTGTTGGATGGCCCCGACAAACCCCTTCAGAGCCTCCTCCACCTCTTCACGGCTCACGCGCACCTCAGGGGCCTGGTAGATGACCTGACCTTCGGCGTCGTCGGTGTCGGTGGCCACCCCCAGGCGGATGTCGGCCCGGTAGGTCTTGCGCGAGTCCACGAGGAAGCGCGATACCCGGGTGGCGTTTCCAACGCACACCAGCAACACGCCGGTGGCGACGGGGTCCAGGGTGCCGGCGTGGCCCACGCGCCGCAGCCCGGAAGCCCGCCGCACGGCGTTCACCACGTCGTGGGAGGTCATGCCCGCCGGCTTGTTGATGTTGAGGATGCCGGACATGGGCACCCTGGCCCGGGCCGGCAGTGCCGGAAGGGGCGCACCAATGGGCGCCTCCCCGCCTTTCTTTCCCAGGGCCCTCCGCCTAGCGCAGGCCCGGCATCGCAAGCGCATGGTGTCCACCGGCTATGAACCTCTCCCTGCCCTCTCCAACTCCCGGCGCAATTCGTCGAGCACCCGCCGGCGTGCCTCCGGCAGCGGTCCCGGGAGGATGCAGCCGGCGGCCTGCGGATGCCCTCCCCCGCCCAACCGCAGCGCCACAGGCGCCAGGTTGACCCCCGGCACCGAACGCATCCCCACGTCCACACTGCCATCGGGCCGCTCGCGGAACAGCACCGCCACGTCCGCGTCGCGCGTGCTGCTCAGGATGTTGACGATGCCGCTAGCGTCGCCGGACGTGGCTGCGCACTCCTGCAGGGTCGCCTGGGTGATCTCGGACCACAGAATGCGACCCTCCAGGTGCATGTCAGTAAGCGCCCGGCCCAGCAGTCGCAGCGAGGCCAGAGAGCGCCTCTCGAACAGGCGATGAGTCAGCTCGGTGAGATTGGCCCCGGCCTCCATCAGGCGCATGGCCACGCCCAGGGTACGCGGCGTGGTGTTAGACGTGCGAAACCCCTGAGTGTCCATCAGCAGCCCGGCCAGGAGGCATGTCGCCATGCGAGTATCCAACCCCACCCCCAGCTCTTGGATCAACTCCACCAGCATTTCGGCCGTCGCCGCAGCCTCAGGGTCAATCAGGTTCACCGTGCCAAAGGCATCGTTGGTGATGTGATGATCAATCACCAGCAAAGGCACACCCGGGTGCTCGCCGGGGTGGTAGGCGTCCCCGTACCTGGACGGGTCGCTGGCGTCCAACCCGATGATCAGGTCGTGATCCTGCGGACCTGTGGTCACCACGTTCTCGCTCCCCGGCAGGAAGCGGAAAGGCGACGGCACCCCATCGGCGCAGGCCAGGGTCACCTCCTTCCCCAGGCTGATCAATGCCCAGCCCAAACCCAGCAGCGAACCGATGGCATCCCCGTCGGGGTCGGCATGAGTGACGACGAAAATCCGTCGGGCCTCATGGATGAGGGTCAGAGCGTTCTTCATCGAGATTGGTCAGGTGCGTTCAGGCTGGCCAGGAGTTCCAGGATGCGGCTGCCGCGCTCCACGGCCTCGTCCAGCTCGAAGGTCAGTCTGGGGATGCGGCGCAGCCGCAAGCGAGCGCCCAGCTCATGGCGCAGGTAGCCGGCAGCATGGTCCAGCGCCTGCAAGGCAGCCTGCTGTTCCAGCGGCTCACCCAGCACGCTCACGTAAACCCTGGCCATGCGCAGGTCGGCCGAGACCTCCACGTCGGTGACCGTCACCTGGGCGAAGCGCGGATCGCTGGTCTCCCGCTGCAATAGCAGGCTGATTTCCTCATGAAGAAGCTCACCCACTCGCTTCTGACGACGACTGGTCATCTTGTCCTACGGGCTCACCTTCTCTTTGCGATAGACCTCGATTACGTCACCTTCAACGAAATCGTCGAAGCCTTCCAGGCCGAGGCCGCATTCGAACCCGGCTGCCACCTCGCGCACATCCTCAGTGTAACGCTTGAGCGAGGAGATAGGCCCGTCGAAGATCTCCTGGCCGTTGCGTCGCACCCGGGCCCGGGCGTTGCGCATGATCTTGCCCTCGGTCACCAACAACCCCGCCACCCTGCCCCTCCGCAGGGGGAACACGGCCTTTACCTCGGCCCGGCCCAGCACGACCTCCTCGTACGTGGGCTCCAGCATCCCCTTAAGCGCCTTCTCCATATCGTCCAGCAGGTCGTAGATGACCTGGTAGACGCGCACATCCACACCCTCGGCCTCGGCGAGGGCACGGGCTGCAGTATCAACCTGCACCTGGAAGCCGATGACGATCGCGCCGGAGGCAATGGCCAGCGTGATGTCGCTCTCGCTGATGTCACCCGTGGCCCGGCGCAGGATGCGCACCTTGAGGTCATCGGTGCTGAGCTTGAGCAGAGAATCAGCGATGGCTTCCAGGGAGCCATGAGCATCGGCTTTGAGGATGAGGTTCAGGGCTTTCACCTGCCCGGCCTGCATCTGCTCAAAGACCTCTTCCAGGGTCAGCACGTGTGCGGGTCGCTCCCGCACCTCACGCTTGGCTTCCTGGCGCTGGGCCACGATTTGCCGCGCAGTGCGCTCATTGGGCACCACCTCGAAGATGGCACCGGCCTCCGGCACCTCGGGGAGGCCCAGGACGGCCACCGGGGTGGATGGCCCAGCCTCCTTGACCCGCTTGCCGTTGTGATCGAACATGGCGCGCACGCGACCGTACTGCCCCCCCACCACGATGATGTCGCCTACCTCCAGGGTGCCCGTCTGGACCAGGACGGTGGCCGTGGGGCCGCGGCGGGCGTCCAGAACGGCCTCGATGACCGTGCCGGCCGCCGGGCGATCCGGGTTGGCTCGCAGGTCCTCGGCGTCAGCCACCAGCAGGATCGCGTCCAACAACTCCTCCAGGCCGATGCGCCGCTTGGCCGAGACGGGCACGCAGAACACATCGCCACCCCAGTCGTCCGGCACGATGCCCACATCGGCCAACTGCTGCTTGACGCGTTCCAGGTTGGCGTTCTCCTTGTCAATCTTGTTCAGGGCCACCACGATGGGCACGCCGGCTGCCCGGGCGTGATCAACGGCCTCGATGGTCTGCGGCATCACGCCATCGTCGGCCGCCACCACCAATACGGCGATGTCGGTAACCTGGGCCCCACGGGCGCGCATGGCTGTGAAGGCTTCGTGGCCGGGGGTGTCAATGAAAGTAATCAGCCGGCCCTGCTGCTCGACCTGATAGGCACCGATATGCTGGGTGATCCCACCCACCTCCCCGGCCACCACGTTGGTCTGGCGGATGGCGTCCAGCAGGGATGTCTTGCCGTGGTCCACGTGCCCCATGACGGTGACCACCGGCGGGCGCGGCTTCAACTGCTCCGGGGTGGATTCGGTGTCGAAGACCGGGCGGCGGATGACTTCCTCTTCTTCCACCACCACCTCCTCCACTTCCGGCACCTCCGGGCGCTGCTCCCGGACCCTCAGCCCCATGTCCTCCGCCACCAGCGCGGCGGTGTCAAAATCAATGCTCTGATTGATGTTGGCCATGATACCGTTGCTCATGAGCCGCTTGATGAGTTCGATGGGGCTGACACCCATGACCTCTGCCAGCTCCCGCACGGTGATGTGGGGGGGCAGCTCTATCACCCTGGGCCCTTCTTCCACCGCCGTAGCCTCGATTGTAGCCACTCCTTCAGCCTGAACTTCTGTTTTCTCTCGTTGTGCCATAATCCTCTCCCCTTTCACCCAGCCAGGCGCTCTTCCCCGGCAAGCCCAGCCGGCGCCCAGCATCCCAGAGCAACCTGAGCCTGTGCACACCCTGGTGGCCAGGCCGTCATGCAACCCGGTTGCACTACTGGACTTTGGACAAACTCCCAGAAGCCCGGTTTCTGCGCACCGGCCAGCCTGTCCAAGTCCAGGCACTATTCCATTGGGCACCAAGCGGGAAAGTCGGCCTTGAGGGGGCCCCACCAAGGGGGGCAGCGCTTTGGAGGAGCATCCACGAGGGATGGCGGGGGCATGCGTAGCGAGAATTCGCCTACAAGCCGCTCATAGCGCCTCTCCCCTTGGGTCGTACCCCAGCCGGATTGCAGACATGACCCTCATGCCGGCACACCCGTGGCCAATTCCACCCCTGGTGCCTCAGCCGGTTCCTCTAGAGCCACCTCGGGCATGGTAGCTGCTTCCGCCTCCAGGCGCGCGCGCTCCTCCTCGGTGAGCGTGGTCTTGAGCGCGCGTTCAAGCTGGTTGCCAGCCAAGGCCTTCTCCCAGCACGCTCGGCTGTAGCATAGATAGGCACCACGCCCCGAGCGTTTGCCTGTCCTATCAATTTGCACGCCCTCATCAGGCGTACGCACGATGCGCAGCATCTCGCGCTTCGGTCGCACCTGGCGACATCCCACGCAGGTGCGCTGCGGCACCCGCTTGGGCCGCCTGCCCTTGCCCTTACTCTTCTGCGACGTCATCCCAGATGGAGAACAGGTCCTCTTCCTCTTCCTCTTCCTCAAGAAGCGCAGCTACGTCCCAGCGCTCCTTCTGGCGTCCCGGCTTGCGCTCATGGCGTGCCACCACCCGCCCCAGCTTGGAATCGTACTCCAGCCGCCGGCCCTTGCGCTTCTTCTTGCCGGCTCTCGCCAGCAGCTCTTCTTCCTCTTCCTCTTCTTCCTCTTCGAACTCCAGCTCCTCCCAGTCCTCGACCCCCTCAGGTTCTGCCGCCTCCAGAGCCTCTTCAACAGCCGCCTCCACCGGGACCGGCTCCCCCACCTCCGCCGGCGCCGAGACCTCCTTCGGAGCAGCTTCAGCAACAGGCGCCTCTTCGACCTCCGCCGCCTCCTCCACCGGCGCCTCGGCGGCCACCTCTTCCACGGCCGGTGCCGCTTCCTCCTCCATCTCAGGAGCCACCGCTGCCTCTTCTTCCTGGGCAGCAGCCTCAGCCTCGGCCAGCAGAGCCTTGGCCGCCTCCAGCTCCTTATCCCGCTCGGCCCGGCGCGCCTTCTCGGCTGCACGACGCGCTTCCTCCTGAGCCGCCTCGCTCTCACTGCGGATGTCAATGCGCCAGCCGGTGAGCTTGGCGGCCAGGCGAGCGTTCTGGCCCTCCTTGCCGATGGCCAGAGAGAGCTGCTTGTCAGGCACCACCACGTTGGCGGTGCGGCCTTCTAGTGTCTCCTCCAGGGTCACGCTGACGACCACGGCCGGGCTGAGGGCCTTGGCGATGAAGATGGCCGGGTCGGGATGCCACTCGATGACGTCAATCTTCTCGCCACCCAACTCATTGACCAGGGCCTGGATGCGCACGCCCCGCAGGCCCACGCAGGCGCCAACCGGATCCACCCCCTCCTGGCGGGCAGCCACCGCCACCTTCGAGCGCGAGCCGGCCTCTCTGGCGATGGCCTTGATCTCCACGGTGCCGTTGAAGATTTCCGGCACCTCCAACTCCAGCAGGCGGCGCAGCATATCACGATGCGTGCGGGAGACGATGATCTCCGGACCGCGGTTCGTCTTGTTGACCTCAACGACGTACACGCGCAGGCGCTGGCCGATGCGCAGCCGTTCCCGGGGGATCTGCTCCTTGCGCGGCAGGATGGCTTCCACGCGCTCATCCATGGCAATGGTCGCCATGTGCGGCTCCAGGGCGCGCACGGTGCCCTGGACGATCTCGCCTTCCCGCTCCTTGTAGGCCTGGTAGAGCAGCTCTCGCTCGGCCTCGCGGATGCGCTGCATGATCACCTGCTTGGCTGTCTGCGCGGCGATGCGTCCGAAGTTGCGCGGGGTCACCTCGATCTGCACCATGCCGCCCAGCTCCGCCTGCGCATCGATCTTCCGGGCTTCCTCTAGGCTGATCTGCACCCTTGAGTCTGTGACCTTTTCCACCACCTGCTTTTGCGCGTACACGTGGGGCTGGTAGTTCTCTCGATCCAGCTCCACGGTCACGCTGTGGCCCGTGGCATTAGGTGTCTTGCGGTAAGCCGAGACGAGCGCCGCCTCGATGGCCTCGATCACCACCTCTGGAGGCACCCCCCGTTCTGAACTCAAATGTCGGATTGCTATTGCCAGCTCGTTTCTCATCGCTCCCAGCCCGGTTTCCTCCTCCCTACAACAAGAAAAGTGGGATTACGCCCACTTTTCAATGACTATCGGAGAGGTGTTAAAAGTATAGCACGGATGATTGTTTTGTGCAAGTGCAGGGAAATGGTTTTGACCTTTGAGACCGTCCCTTTGCCCCTTCCTGCGCCGCAGCAGGCGTGGGGACACGGACAAAAAGGGAAGGGGGACGAGGAGGTTGCACACGCCCTGGCAGCGAAATGGTCGTTGTTGCTGTAATGGGCGAGATGTGATAGAATTGCTTCGTGCGGCTGCGGCCGGTGTGCGGTTCCCCTGACCTTCACGGGCCGGGCAGGCGCCCAGCTTCAGAGCCGCCCGACGCGGCCATTCGAAGACGCACCGTCCAGGCATGTAACCTACCCTGGCACTCGTAGAGCGTGATCACGATGAGGACAACCACTACATCCCGCATGAAGTCGTCATTCCGTATGGCTAGCAGCAAGTGACCCTGGGGATACCCGCCAATCACCCTCTGGAGGTGCTGCTCCCGCGCATTGTCCCACCGGCGCCCGATCCGGAGGCGGTCATCCACGACGCACTGGCTCATCCCCTGGGCGCACCGCCGCTGGCCGAGCTGGCACGGGGCCGCCAGAAGGTGGTGATCGTGGCAGATGACATGACCCGCTTGACGCCCGTGTCGCTCATCTTGCCTGCCATGCTGGAGCATTTGGCGCGGGCAGGGCTGCGCGACGAGCAGGTCACGGTCATGATGGCGCTGGGAACCCACCGGCCGATGACCGAAGAGGAGCTACGCGCCCGGGTGGGCGAGGAGGTCTGGGGTCGCGTACAGGTGGTCAACCACGCCCACTGGGAGCCAGAGATGCTGGTTGACCTGGGACCGACGGAGAATGGCACGCCCATCGTCCTCAACCGGCTGGTGTGGGAGGCGGACCTGGTGCTGGCGGTGGGCAGCGTCTTCCCACACCACATCGCCGGCTACTCGGGCGGCAGCAAGATCATCCAGCCGGGGGGTGTCCGGTGCCGACACTACGGCCGCCACCCACCTGCTGAGCTCCCGCACGCGGCGCTCGTACCTGGGCATCCTGGACAACGTGGTGCGACGTGAGATGGACGCGGTGGCGGAGGCAGCCGGGCTGGAGGCGGTGCTCAACTGCGTGCTGAGCCGCGAAGGGAAGCTGGTGAAGGCTTTCTACGGCGCGCCACGGGAGGTGATGCCCACGACCGTCCCCCACGCCAACGACATCTACGGTGTGCCCTTCAGCCACCCGGCGGACGTGGTGCTCGTGGGCACCTACCCGGCCGACATCGAGTTCTGGCAGGCTCACAAGTCGCTCTACCCCGCCGATGCCGTGGTGTGAAGGACAGGGGCACCATCGTGGTAGTAACCCCGTGCCCCCGAGGGCGTGGCGGTCACCCACCCCAACATGCCGTGGATGGCCGGGATGTCGTGGGGGGAACTGGAGCGCATGGTGGATGCTGGGCAGATCGAGGACCGGGTGGGGGCGGGCCTGGCCCTGGCCTGGATCCAGGTCAAAGAGCGGGCCCGGGTGAGCATCGTCTCCGAGGGGATCACGCCGGAGGTGGCCCGGACCATGGGCTTCACGCCCTTCGACTCGGCGCAGGAGGCCCTGGAAGACGCCCTGCGACGACATGGCCCGGATGCGCACGTGGCCGTCATCCCCTACGCGCCGGAGTGCCTGCCGCTGCCGGCGTCAGGGTAACGCTCACGGCGGGGTTGTTCTGGCCCATGGTCGAGCTGCTGGTCATAGCCGATGATCTGACGGGGGCGCTGGACAGCGCCGGGCGCCTGGCGGCGGTTGCCGGCCCGGTCCCGGTGCTGCCTTCCCTCGACTCGCCGCTGCCCACCGCATACGTTGCCGCCTACGATCTGGACACGCGCCGACGGCCGGAGGACGTGGCACGCCGGCGGGTGATGCGCGCCGTTGAGGCCGCCAGGTCGGGCGGCGTGCGTCTGTTGTACCTCAAGGTGGACTCAACACTGCGAGGGCATGTCGGAGCTACGGTGAGCGCTGCGCGCCAGGGCTGGGGTGGCGACAAGCGGTCACGCGGTGACAAACGGTCTCGCTCCTTTATCAACGACCAGGTTCTTACCCGTACACCGCGAGACCGTTTGTCAGGCCCTCAGCTAGAGGGCACCACGAAAGCACGTGAGCGTGACCGCTTGTCGGCGTCGGCCCTGGTCTGCCCGGCCTTCCCGGCCCAGGGCCGCACGGTGGAGCGCGGGGAGTTGCTGGTGGCAGGGGTGCCGGTTCACCGCACGGCCTTCGCCGACGACCTACGGCATCCGGTGCGCAGCGCGGCTTTGAGGGACCACCTGGCCGGCGAACCCGTTCACCACCTGCCGCTGGAGACGGCCCGTGCCGGCCCCGATGCGGTGATCCTGGCGCTCAAAGGGACGCCGGGCGTGTGGGTGGCCGACGCGGTCACCGATGAGGACCTGGTCATCCTGGCCAGGGGCGCTGTGGGCGCCGGGCTGACCCTCCTGGCGGGCTCGGTGGGGCTGCTGGGAGCGTTGGCCAGCGTGCTTGAGCGCGGCCGGGCACCTGTCCGCCGGCAGAAGCCCGCCAGATGTGTGGGCGCGCTGGTGGTCGTGGGCAGCCGGCACCCCCGGTCGCGGGAGCAGGTTCGCCGGCTGGCTGCGGCCAACGTGCCCCTGGTGCGCATCCTGACCACCGCCGACACACCTCTGCGCCCCGGCCAGGAGGATCAGGTGGCGCGGGAGCTGGCAGCGGAGGTGGCGGCTCGCGTCACCGCCCAGGGCATGGAAGCGCTGGTCGTGGTGGGTGGCGATACGGCGCGGGCGGTGGTGGAAGCCCTCGGGATCGAGCGCCTGGTGGTACGAGGGGAGGTGCTGCCCGGGGTGCCCTGGGCACAATTAGTTGGTGGGCTGGCCGATGGGTGCACCTGGGTCACCAAGGCCGGCGGCTTCGGCGACCCAGATGCGTTGGTGGACGTGGTGCGCTGGTTACGTGGCGCCCAAGGAGCAGGTGATGAGGGCCAGGACAGCACGGCCATGGCTGGCCGTGACCATGGGTGACCCGGCCGGCATCGGGCCTGAGGTGGTGGCCCGGGCGGTGACCAACGCCGGTGTGCTGCGGGTGGCGCGTCCGCTGGTGGTGGGCGATGCCAGGGTGACGGCGGAGGCGCTGGCCCTGGTGGGCAGCCGCGCCTCGGTGCTGCCTGTGAGCGGGCAACTGGAGGGCGAGCCGACGGAAGAGGCGGTCCTGGTGCTGGACCTGGGTAACGTGGACTGGCGGGAGGTGCCTCGGGGCCGGGTGAGTGCAGCGGCCGGGCTAGCGTCGTACGCTTACGTGGCCGAGGCGGTCTCGCTGGCGCTGGGAGGCAGCGTGGCCGGGGTGGTCACCGCCCCCATCAACAAGGAAGCCTGGCGCGCAGCCGGCTACGAGGTGCCGGGGCACACCGAACTGCTGGCCTGACTGACGGGCGCGCAGGAGACCCGTATGCTGCTGGTGACCCCACGCCTGCGGGTGATCCACGTGACCACCCACATCGCCCTGAGGGATGTCCCGGCACGCCTCACGCGGGAGCGAGTCTTCACGACCATCGCGCTGCTGATGGAAGCGTTGGAGCGGATGGGGATGGCCGAGCCGCGGGTGGCGGTGGCCGGGGTGAATCCCCACGCCGGTGAGGGAGGGCTTTTCGGCGATGAGGAGAAGACTGCCGTCAGCCCGGCGGTGGCTGACGCCTGCGCCAGGGGGTGGGACGTGGAGGGGCCACTGCCGGGTGACACTGTGTTCTATCGCGCCCTCCAGGGGGAGTTCGACGCGGTGGTAGTCATGTATCACGACCAGGGTCACATCCCGGTCAAGCTGCTGGGCTTCGAAGAGGGGGTGAACGTGACCCTGGGCCTGCCCATCGTGCGCACGTCGGTGGATCACGGCACCGCCTTCGACATCGCCTGGCAAGGCCAGGCTAACCCGAGGAGCATGATGGCGGCCATACGGCTGGCAGCCAATCTGGTGACGAGGGAACGATGAAGATGACCGAAGTGAACCTGGAAAGAGCCGTGGACCTGCACGTGCACTTCGCACCCGACCTGTGGCCCCGCCGGCTGGATGCGCTGACGCTGGCGCGGGAAGCGGCAGAGGCCGGGATGCGCGCCATCGTGCTCAAGGCCCATCACACCATCACCGTCGACCTGGCAACGGTGGTGGATGGGCTGGTGAAGGGCGTGCAGGTGTTCGGCGGTCTGGCCCTGAACGAGTTCGTGGGTGGCTTGAACCCGGCTGCGGTGGAAGCGGCGCTGCGACTGGGCGCGCGGGAGATCTGGATGCCCACCATCTCGGCGGCCAATCACCTGCGGGCTACCGGGCAGCCGGGTGACGGCATCACCGTGCTGGACGACGATGGGGAACTGCGCCCGGCCGTCCAGGAGATCCTGCGTCTGATCGCCGAGCACGATGTGATCCTGGGAACCGGGCACCTCTCGGTGGGCGAGATCCGGAAGCTGGTGGCGGCTGCCCGGGCTGCGGGCGTGAAGCGTATCCTGATCACCCACCCGGAGCTGTACATCGTCAACATGCCGGTCGAGGTGCAGCAGGAGTTGGCCGGACCGGACCTGTTCTTCGAGCGCTGTGTGGTCGTCACCAGGTCCCTGGGGCCGGTGATACCCGCCGGGCCGCCGGTGCCTCTGGAGGAGATTGCCGCTGCGGTGCGGCAGGTTGGGGTGGAGACGACGGTGCTGGCGACGGACTTCGGGCAGCCGGATAACCCGCCGCCGGTTGAGGGACTGCGAAGCTACATCGCGGGGATGCTGGAGCTAGGGTTCAGTCAGGCGGAGATAGAACGCATGACGCGCACGAATCCGGCCTGGCTGTTGGGGCTGTGAAGTGCTCGCTACTCAGTCAGATCCGTCTGCACGCCGGAAGAAGGCCAGGTAGCCCTCTGAGAGGTCATCGCCGACCCGCCATTCGATGGCTTCAGCTTCAGCCTGCTGACGCACTTCTTCGTCCAACCACTCCTGGCCGATGACCATGCCCATGGCCTGCACGTTCGCCGCCCGAAGGGTTTCTGCCCGGCGGGCGGCCCGGACCACGTCATGCCGGTTGACCACCCGGGAAACCTCAACCACGACGTAGCGCCCGTCTTTCCACCAAATGAGGTCCGCCAGCACTGGGTCTTGATCTTCAGACACGCTGGCCAGGTCAGGCAGGCGATTCATCAGTTCTAGCACATGCTCATAGACGGGATCCCGATCGAGGGTGCCACCCTGGCCTCCATTGAAGAGGATGGGGGCTCGCCGGGCGACCTGTTGCTCATAGCGCTCGCCTTCGCGCCGGCCCGCCTCCCCCCGTTGCCAGTTCACCAGTCGCCGTACTTCGCCCGTCAAGGCTCTGACATCCGCCGCCAGTTGCTCCAAGCGCTCCTCGGTGCGCCGCTGCGCCTCGGCCAGACGTTCCACGACCGCCTCCAGGCGCCCCACTCGCTCTTCAGTTCGCAACTGCGCCTCGGCCAAGTCACGCACGATGGCTGGCAACGCCAGAAACTCATCTTGCAGCAGCAACCGGCGCAGCTTAATCCGCCTCTCCGGGTGCTGCTCCAACAGTTCTATCATTTCCTCAAGATGACGCATGGTGAACACCATGGTGACCCCCGGCTAACGAATCCAGCCAACCGCTCAGTACCTTGATTATTGTAGCACGGCCGAAGCCCCTTGTCAAAGCAGCATACAACTTGGCCAGACTTAACCCAAATTAGAGCAATGACTTTAGTCCGGAAACCGCTCAGGAGGGGCGTCCTCGCCCCGTCCGACGGCGAGGACGCCATCGGATAGCGGGGTTTCCGGATAGGTTCTTAGCTCCCTGCCGTCAGCAGACTCCGGCCTTCTAGCGCATGGGGCACCTCCAGGCCCATAAGCTCAAACAGTGTGGGGGTCACATCCAGGATAGAAGCCGCACGGCCTGGGGTCAGCCGATGTCCCTTCACGTAGAGCATCGCATCGTCATAGGTGTGCATGCCAGGGCGATGGCTGCGACCGAAGAGCGGCGCCTCGCCCATCTTGGCCTTCAAGTCATAGCCGCGGTGCGGGTGGGCGATCAGGTCTGCCGCCCGCTCCAGGTATGGCCCGCTGTACAGCTCTTCGCGCCGGTAGACCCTCTCGATCACCGGCTCACCCGTTTCGGGATCGGTCAGCCCCAACAGGACCTTCGTCAGCTCGTCCCGCACGCGTTCGTAGTCCGCCGGGCCAACGCTGCCCATGGGCTGGCGCCCGTTGAGGTTGATGAACACCCGGCCGGGGATCAGGCTGTAGGCCCGCGATTCGGGATGGATGTCAGTGGGATCGTTCTTCTCCCCCTTGAACTTCAGCCACCCGCGCTCCCTGAGGTAGGCGTTGAGGTCCACTTCTCGCCGGATCCCGCAGAAGCCGTGATCAGAGAGGACCACGAACTCTGTCCCCTGCGGCAGCGCATCGTGCACCTGCCCGATGACCCGATCCACCTCCGTGTAGAAGTCCCAGAACCGCCGGTGATAGCGCGGGTCATCGGCCCCATCGCCCTGGTACGCGTCCCAGTAGAAGTGATTGACCCGGTCGGTCTCCATGACATGGAGCATGAAGAAGTCCCACTCCTCGCTCCGCATCAGCTCGAGCGCTGCGCGCTCCCGGGCCTGCAGCGCCGCGAAGCAATCTTCGAAGAAGCCGTCCTTGTCCTCCCTGGCCTTCCACGGGTCAGGGTCCACCACGTAGCCCAGGGCTGCCAGCTTGTGGCTCAGCCACGTCGGGTAGCAGGCTTTCTCCAGGGAGGGGCTCAGGAAGCCGGCCACCAGCAGGCCGTTGACCGGCTTGGGCGGGTAGGTGACCGGCACGTTGAGCACAATGGTGCGCTTACCGGCCTGGTTCAATAGCTCCCACAGCGCCGGCGCCTTGAGGTCCCGGCTGTTGGGAATGGTGAAGCGCATCCCCTCGTCACATTCCACGAAGCCAAAGATGTTGTGCCGGCCGGGGTTAACCCCCGTGGCGAAGGTCGCCCAGGCCACAGAGGAGATGGTGGGGATGACCGACCGCATCTGGACCAGGTCGCCTTCCTGCGAGAGCCGGGCCAGGTTCGGCATCCGACCGGCGGCCATGCCCTCCCGCACCAACGAGATGGGCACACCGTCAATGCTCAGCACGAACAGACGCTTGCGGGGCCTTCTCAACCAAGGAAATGCCATGTTGCTATGCTCCCAGCTCACATGTATCCCAGGGCACGGAGGCGCTCCATGATGCCCTCTTTGTCCTGCCGGCGGCCGGCCCGCTCCGGCGTGTGCTCCAGGTCCTGCTCCCAGGCCGGCACCTCCGTCACCTTGGTGGTTGTGTGAGCCGCACCTAGCGAGCGGTATCCCTCCTCGTACAGCTTCACGTAGGGGATGCCACGACTGAGAGTGACCTGCCAGACGTCCCGCTCCGTGAAGTGCAGCAGCGGATGCACCCGGGTGTGGTCCGGATCGTAGCGCGGGCTGAAGTAGGTCTCGTTAGCCCGGGCTTCTTGCTCGTCCCACCGGATGCCGGTCATCACAGCCTGGATGCCGTTGTTCTCGATCCACACATTCATGGCCACGGTCTTCATCAGGTGATTGCCCACGTAGGACTCAGGCTCAAAGGGGAAGAATTCACCTTCAAAGCCCAGCCGGGCCAGTTCTCGCCGGTTGCGCTCGTTGAGCCTGGCCACGTAGACCCGGTCCCCGACCTGCTTCACCTGGGCCAGCACGTCATCGTTCTTGACCTCGTGGACCTCGAGGCTCCATTCGGCTCCCACCCGGACCACGAACTCCTTGACCTCCTCGAACACCTGTCCCTCGTTGATGAACATGATGCGCGGCAAAGGCAGGTCATGAGCCAGGGCATACTCCCGCGTCAGCCACAAGAGCAGCGTGCTGTCCTTGCCGCCGGTCCAGGCCAGCACCATCCGATCCACCGGAAAGCGCTCATACGCCTCCGCGATAACCTGCTGGCTCCTCTCAATCTTCTCTTCCAGAGTGTGGAACTCTTCACCCACTGGGTTCAAACCCCCGTTTGCAAAATAAAACCCGCGCCATAGAGGCGCCGGGAATTCGTCGCCAACAGCAGCTCATGCCACGAAAGCCATCATGCCGCATGCTCGACCCTAGGGGCCCATCACTCCCCTCCAGCTGACCACCGGCATCAGCTTGGACGCCTCGACCTCTACCTTGGTGACCCTGCCAAGCACGTCCAGCAACACGCGCACTCGGTCGCTGGCGGACAGATGGCGGTCGAAGACCGCCTCAAAGTCTTTGAACGGGCCTTCCAGAATGCGCACCCGTTGGCCCCGGCGGAAGCGCGGGGCGTAGACTCGACCTTCTGCGGCCGCGTCCATTTCGGCCAGACGCTCTTTCAGGCGCTCGACAATCTCATCCGGCACCCATGCCGGCCGACCGTCAAAGCTCACAATGTTGGTGAGGCCCGGCGTCCACCGCACAACCGATATACCCACAGCATCAAAGTCAATGCGCGCGAAAATATAGCGGGGGAAGAAGGGACGCTGCACCCAACCTCGACCCCGAGTGTGTACACGCCAGGTAGGCACGTAGGTCTGGATGCCTTTTTCGGCGAGCGCATCCGCAACCTGCTGCTCCTTGCGCGGTTTGGTGAAGAGGGCGTACCAGCTTTCCATGTCATCCACGATGAGCGGCGGCTTCCTTGACGGTCAAGCCTGTCCCCCACTCGACCGTCCGAGGGATCAGCGTGCTATCATCAGCGCAGCAACGCCCTTGTCTTTGGCACGATCCAGCGCTGACCGGAACAGCCAACCGACCTAAAAAGGGTCCCGCCTCTTGAGCTGGCGGCCGGCTTCAGTGAGGCAAGGACCCACGGCATCGCCGCGAGGGACCCACCTTGTGCTCCACGATAGGCCCGTTAAACCCAGGTCATTTTATCACGATTAGCAGCAATCGTCAAGCCCGGACCCGGCTCAGATGCCCAGCTCGGCCCGGGCGCGGATGAACGACAGGACCGCGTCGCGCGCGACCAGGCCCAGCAGACGACCCTCGGCCACCACCGGCATCTGGTTCACGTCCTCCACCGTCATGCGCTCCAAGACGTCGTACAGGTCATCGTCCGGATGCACCCGCTTGACCTGGGCGAAGGGGGTCATCACCTGTCCCACGGAAGTGACCGGCCACTTAGCGCGAGGAACTCGCTTGACGTGGTGGAGGGTAACGATGCCCCACACCCGGCCCTCGTCCACCACCGGGAAGCACCGCCGTCCAGTGCGCAAGATCACCTCATCCACCAGCCGGTCCAGGCTCAGGTGCCGGCTGACCCTGGGCCAGTCCCGAGTCATCACGTCGCGGGCGGTGTGCCCCTCCAGCACCTGGCGCAGGGCGACCTGCTGGTAGCTGCTCATGGCCGCGTTCTGCAGGAACCAGCCGATGAAAGCCAGCCACAGGCCATTGACCCAGTTGCCGGAGAAGGCCAGCCACAATCCCACGAGGATGAAAAGAAACGCCACCCCTTGCCCGATGCGTGATGCGAACCGCGTGGCCTGTGCCAGGCTACCCGTGGCCCCCCACACCAGGGAACGGAACACCCGGCCGCCGTCGAGCGGAAACCCTGGGATTAGATTGAAGGCCACTAGGGAGAAATTCATCAGTGCCAGCCAGCCACCTACGGCCGTGAGGGCCCGTAAGCCCAGCAGGCGACCGATCAGCCACAGGAATCCGAAGCTCACCGCCAGGACCAAGCTCATGGCCGGGCCGGCGCTGGCGATGAGGAACTCGTCCAACGCCCGGCGCGGCTCCCGGCTGATCTGGGCCACGCCACCGAAAACTAACAGGGTGACGCTGCGCACAGGCACCCCCGTGGCAATGGCCACCACGCTGTGCGCCAGCTCGTGGGCGAGCACCGAGGCGAAGAAGAGTAAGCTCGTCACGCCGGCCAGCAACCATGTGACCGGCGACGACCAGCCGTCCGTGGCCAGGGGGAAGTAGCCGGCTGCCAGGCTCCAGGTGATCAGGAAGAAGATGATGAACCAGGAGAAATCCAGCCCTACCTCGATGCCAAGCAGTCGAAACAGGCGAATGCTATTCCTCACGCATCACCCTCCACGGGTGTTGATCAGCCGGCGCAGCCCCTCCTCGTCCAAGGTGGGGACGCCCAGCTTGCGGGCCTTGTCGAGCTTGCTGCCCGGGTTCTCGCCGATCACCAGGTAGCTGGTGTTCCGGCTCACGCTGCTCGTCACCCGGCCACCGTGAGCGCGGATCAGCTCCGTCGCCTCCTGCCGGCTGAGGCTAGGCAGCGTCCCGGTGATAACGAAGGTCAGCCCGGCCAGCGGCTGCGCTTCCGGTGGCCTTTTGGCCTCCGGCTCCTCGGTTCGGACCCCGGCCCGCTTCAGCTTGTCCACAATGGTCTGGACTGCCGGCCGGCGGAAGAATTGGTAGACGCTGTTGGCGATCTCCGGCCCCAGCCCCTCGATGGCTTCCAGTTCCTCCACCGACGCTGCCATCAGGGCCTTCAGGGAGCGGTAGCGCTCGGCCAGAAGTTCGGCCACCGTGCTGCCCACGTGTCGCGGCCCCAGGGCGAAGATCAGCCGTGCCAGGGGGCGGTCCTTGGAGGCCTCCAGGGCCTGCATCAGGTTGCTCACCTTCTTCTCGCCGAACCCCTCCAGGGGCAGGAGTTGCTCAGGCCGCAGGTAATACAGGTCGGCCACGTCGTGGATAAGCCCCAGGTCCACGAACAGGGCTGCCTGCTTCTCCCCCAGCCCGGCGATATCCATGGCCCCCCGGCTGGCGAAGTGCTCCACCCAGCGCTTGAGCCGCGCGGGGCACTGGTCGTTGGTGCAGTAGGTGGCCGCCTCGCCCTCGGGGCGCACAGCCGGCGCTTCGCAGGCCGGACACCCCCGCGGCATCTGGAAGACGCGCTCCTGCCCCGTACGCAGGTGGGGCAACGGCCCCACCACCTGGGGGATCACCTCACCGGCCCGCTTGACCACCACGGTATCGCCGATGCGGATGTCCTTGTCTCGGACATAGTCCTCGTTGTGGAGGGTTGCCTGGCTCACCGTCACCCCACCCACCTGCACCGGCTCCAGGATGGCGTAGGGGGTGAGCACGCCCGTGCGACCCACGTTCACCCCGATGTCCACCAGCTTGGTGATCCCCTCCTCGGCCGGGGCTTTGAAGGCCACCGCCCAGCGAGGCGCCTTGCCTACGTACCCCAGCTCGGCTTGCAGATCGAAGCGGTTGACTTTGATGACCATGCCATCGGCCTCGTAGTTGAGCCGGTCGCGCCGGTCCATCCATTGCTGGCTGTAGGCGATGGCCTCGTCCAGGGTAGGACACAGCCGATTGTCAGCGTTGACCGGGAAGCCCAGCTCCCGCAGGTAGTTCAGCGCCTCCCACTGGGTGGTGAGCGTGACGCCTTCCACCTCGACCACCTGGTAGGTGAACAAGCTCAAGGGGCGCGAGGCGGTGACCCGGGGGTCGAGCTGGCGCACCGACCCGGCGGCCGCATTGCGCGGGTTGGCGAAGGTCTTCTCGCCGGCCTGCGCCTGACGCCGGTTCAGCTCCTCGAAAGCATCTTTGGGCATGTACACCTCGCCGCGGACCACCAGCCTGGGCGGAGCACCATTCCCCCGGACGGGCACACGCAGGGGCAGAGCGCGGACGGTGCGCAGGTTCGGGGTCACATCCTCGCCCACGAAGCCGTCACCGCGCGTCGCACCCTGCACGAAGACGCCATCCTCGTAGGTGAGGACCACCGTCAGGCCGTCAATCTTGGGCTCGGTCACGTAGTCCAGCTCAACTTCAGGCGGCAATAGCCTGAGGATACGATCCTGCCAGGCGCGCACCTCGCCGGTGTTGAAGGCGTTTTCCAGGCTGAGCATGGGCGCCGGGTGACGCACCTTCTGGAACTTGTCCAACGGCTCGCCGCCCACGCGCTGGGTGGGCGAATCCGGGGTGATCAGCTCAGGGTAAGCCGCCTCCAACTCCTGCAACTCACGGACGAGAGCATCGTAGGCGGCATCGCTGATGAGCGGCGAGTCCAGGACGTAGTAGCGATAGTCGTGATAGCGAATCTCCTCGCGAAGCTTGGCGACTCTCTCCTGCACCTCTCGCGGTACCATAGCCATACCCTCGAATACCACACAACTACGTCTTACTGCGCCAGCACTTGCGCCAACTGATAAAGCCTCAGATCAATCGTTTTCCGCTCCGCCACAACCTCCTCGATGGGCGTGACGACGATGCGGTTACCCACCAGCCCCACCATCTTGCCGCTTTCGCCTGCGGCCAGATAGCGGCAGCCGCCCCCAGCCGGGTGCCCAGCAGACGGTCGAAGGCTGTCGGGGAACCACCCCGCTGGATGTGGTCCAGGATGGTCTCACGCACCTCGAAGCCGGTGCGCTCCTGATGCTCCCGCAGGTAGCAGGCGATGTCGTGAGTGTTGGGACGGGCTCCTTCGGCCACGGTGATGAAGGGGTTCATCCCCGGCGCATCGCCGCCGCTGGTGAGCACGCCAATCCGCCGCATGTTCCCTCACCTCTCGGGTTTGTCCAGCAGCGCGGCCACGCCCGGCAGTGTCCGACCCTCCAGGAACTCCAGGCTAGCACCACCGCCTGTGGAGACGTGGGTCACCCGGTCGGCCACGCCAGCCTGCCGCACTGCCGCCGCCGAATCGCCACCTCCTATGATGGTGGTCGCGTCCAGCTCTGCCAGCGCCCGGGCCAGAGCCATCGTCCCCTCGGCGAAGGGCCGGAACTCCAACACGCCCAGAGGACCGTTCCACACCACGGTACGCGCTCCGGCCAGGCGGTCTTTAAAGAGTCCCACCGTCCTGGGGCCAATGTCCATGATGCGCCAGCCATCCGGCACGGCCTCCACCGGCACCACCTGGCGCCGGGCGTCGGCACGGAAATCATCGGCCACCACCGCATCCACCGGCAGGATCAGCTTGTCGCCGGCCCGCGCTAGCAGGTCCCGGGCCACGTTCAGCTTCTCATCCTCCACCAGCGAGTCACCGACCGGATAGCCTTGGGCCCTCAGGAACGTGTTGGCCATCCCGCCCCCCACGAGCAGGGCGTCCACACGGCCCAGCAGGTTCTCCACGACCCCGATCTTGTCGGAAATCTTGGCGCCCCCCAGGATGGCGACGAAGGGATGCTCAGGGTTCTCCAGCGCCCGGCCCAGGAATTCCAGCTCGCGCTCCATAAGGAAGCCGGCTACGGCCGGCAGGTGCTGCGCCACCCCCACGGTCGAAGCGTGGGCACGATGAACAGTGCCAAAGGCATCGTTCACGAAGAGCTCGGCCAGCCGGGCCAGAGCTGCGGCGAAGGCCGGGGCGTTGGCCGTCTCCTCGGGGTGGAAACGCAGGTTCTCCAGTAAGACCACGTCGCCGGGTTCCATGGCCTCCACAGCGGCTTCCACCTCAGGGCCCACGCAGTCGTTCAGGTGACGGACCGGCCGGCCCAGCAGCTCCTCCAGCCGTCGCGCCACAGGCGCCAGACTAAGTTCCGGGCGCACCACACCTTTGGGCCGGCCCAGGTGAGAGCATAAAATGACCCGGGCGTTGTGGTCGAGCAGATAGCGAATGGTGGGCAGCGCCGCCCGGATGCGCGTGTCATCGGCCACCCGGCCGTCGGCCAGGGGCACATTGAAATCCACCCGCACTAGGACGCGCTTCCCATGTACGTCTACGTCACGCACGGATTGCTTGCGCATAGTGCCATATCCTCATGAGGGGCTACCTCAGTGCGTCACGCCTTGGACTTTGGACAAATTAGCCGGCGATCAGAATCAGAAACCGGGTTTCTCGGACGGAGCTGTGACGCGCCCATCCAGAACCCGCCACACTTTCAGGTCTTCAGCCATTGACTCGGCTTCATAGGTGATGGTACGCCCAGCCACAACCGGGATAGCAGGTGCACCGACTACCGAGGCCAGAGGCTTGGCTCGCCTGGCAGCTCGCTCAACGTCGTGAGGCCCCACTCCCCACGAGACCTCCACGACCAGATACACAGGGGCACCGTCGTTGCGGCCTCGTCCTCGCGCCACGATATCAGCCTGGAGCACGTCATCGTATTCCTCCTGGGTCAGCTTGCCCTCCTGCAGGGCCTGGTACAACAAAGCACTCAGTTCGTGATACGGCAGGACGTAGAGACTAAGTGCCAGCCCCTGGAAGTAGGCGGGCGCGCGTTCTCGATAACGCCGTTCCAGTTCACACCCCTTAAGGTAACTGACATCCCGGCTCAGACTGTCCACCCGCTGGGTGAGCTTGGTGAGCGCTTCCTCCATACGCCGCTGGGCCTCAGCCAACTGCTCAACCCGCTCCTCCGTCCGCCGCTGAGCCTCCGCCAGACGTTCGACGGCCACCTCTAGTGAGCTCACCCGCTCCTCCGTCCGCCGCTGAGCCTCCGCCAGACGTTCGACGGCCGCCTCTAGTGAGCTCACCCGCTCCTCCGTCCGCCGCTGAGC
>FWPU01005575.1_pt1 | contig 23907 bp, 21 predicted proteins | sample 2228361 | NCBI WGS metagenome assembly FWPU01 (sample SAMEA103939777, study PRJEB20133) | metagenome
GTACTTCGACGAGTCCCACAACATTCTTCGCCAGTCGGTTCGCAAGTTCGTGGAACGGGAGATCCTGCCCTATGTGGAGGAGTGGGAGGAGAAAGAGGAGTTTCCCAGGGAACTCTACCGGAAAGCAGCAGAAGCCGGCTTTCTCGGCCTGGGGTATCCCGAGGAGCTCGGGGGCACGCCTGCCGACGTGTTCCATGTCGTGGCTTTTACCGAAGAGATCCTTCGTTCCGGCTCTGTGGGCCTGGTGGCAGGTCTGGGCTCTCAGGGGATCGCTCTTCCCCCCATTCTCGCCATGGGCACGCAGGAGCAGAAACAAAAATTCATCCCGCCGGTCATCGCGGGGGAGAAAATTGCCGCTCTTGCCATTACCGAGCCGGACGCCGGCTCGGACGTGGCCAACATCAGGACCCGGGCTGTCCGGGACGGGGACGTGTACGTGGTCAACGGGGCCAAGACCTTCATCACGAGTGGATGCCGGGCGGACATCCTGACCGCGGCGGTCCGCACGGGCGGCGAGGGATACCGCGGCGTGAGTCTGCTCGTCATCGAGACGAACACGCCGGGGTTCCATGTGGCCAAGAAGATCCGGAAGATGGGCTGGAACGCGTCGGACACGGGCGAGCTCGTGTTCCAGGACTGCCGGGTTCCCCGGGCCAACCTGCTCGGCGAAGAGGGGATGGGGTTTTATGGGATCATGGAAAACTTTCAGCGGGAGAGGCTGAGTCTGGCCGTCATGGCCCACCAGGTGGCGCAGATCGCCTATGAGGAAAGCCTGAAGTACGCCCAGACCCGCCACGCCTTCGGAAAGCCCCTGACCGGGTTTCAGGTGACGCGGCACAAGCTCGTGGACATGGCGACCAGGATCACCGTGGCCCGGGAGTTCAACTATCGCGTTGCAGCGCGCATGCAGGCCGGCGAGAACGTGGTGACCGAGGTTTCCATGGCCAAGAATTTCGCCTGCGAGGTCTGCGACCGGGTGGTGTACGACGCCGTGCAGATCCACGGCGGGTACGGGTATGCAAGGGAATATCTCGTCGAGCGTCTGTACAGGGACTCCAGGATTCTGAGCATCGGCGGCGGGACCACCGAGATCATGAAGGAAATCATTTCCAAGACGCTCAAGATCTAGGTGCGTCGCAGCCCGCCGGTGACTGAAACCTCCATCGATCCGGGCCGAAGAAGAGGGGAAGCTCGGCGGCGCAGACAGGCCCGACGCGCAGGGCAAGCTCGATGCGCGAGAGAAGCTCCCGGGCAAGGTTCGCCGCCAGACCCGGCAGGATCACCTCGGAACGATCCGCCGTTTCCAACAAGCGGGTCTCGACGAGGGATTTGTGGATCCCTTCGGCCGTGAAAGTCTTGAACAGGAGGGCCATGTCCACCGTGTGCCCGCCCGTGTCGACCGTGAGATACCAAAAAGGGCTGGATGTCGTGGCGAGTACGGTGGAAAGGACTTCGATGGTCAAGGTGGAATTGCCGGAAACAAGGATGGGGGCGCCCGGCCCGGGATCGTTGAGCGCCACCAGGCCGACCGGCCCAGGGCTCGGCAACTGGAGAACCTCGACCGCGGGCAGGTGGTCCTCCGCTCTGGCTGCCCAGAGCAGGGCGGAAAAACGATGCGGGTCCAGCCTGCACCGTTCCGGCCGAAGGGAGCCCTCCCGGAGCCGGGCAAGGAACTCCTCCCGGCTGGAGAAACCGCAGGCGCGGCAATCTTCCCCCTTCACGTAGGATTCCAAGGGGATTCTGTCCGCGTAAAGATGGGCGCGAAGCATGGGTCAAGGTCCTTTCGAATCTTGTCTCTTTCCGGGCTGGCCGAGGCGGTCCTGCTCTTTCCATAGTCGAAAACCCGGCTCCTGGCAACACCGGAGCCGGCAGCCGAAAGGAACCGGGAGGTCGGAACATGTGGGACGAGAGCCGCTGCGACAGGTGCGGGGACTGTTTCGTCGAATGCTTGTACGTGGACTGGGACAGGCAGCGCGCCATTGAAGAGATCCGAAGGCTCGTGGAAACAGGCCGTTCCGAGATCCTTACGGCCTGCGCTACGTGTTGCGGGTGCAACGAATATTGCGCCAAGGGGGCAAATCCCTGGGATCTGATTCTGCGCAGACAGGAGGAGACCGGCTGCTTGCCTGTTCTTCCCAGGGCGCCTGCGATGTTCGAAATGGCCGCTTCGGCGCCGAGCACGATCCAGAAAGGCGAGCCGGGCCGCCCGGTCCTTTCGCTGTGCATGATGGAGCCCTTGAGCACGGGAATCTTCCAGGGAAGGCTTTTCGAGGGCCTCACGGTGGTCAAGGGCGGGGACTATTTCTGCAACATTGGGTACCTGCATATCGGAAGGGAAGAGCCGATCCGGGCTGGAGCCCGAAGGCTCGTCGACAACCTGGCCGCCACAGGGGCGGAAGAGATCGTCTGCTTCCACGAGGATTGTTACGCCATGCTCGCGGCCAAGGCGCCCGAGTATGGCATCAAGGTGCCCTTTCGGCCCGTGCATTTCTTCGAGTACCTGCTCGACTTCCTGAAGGCCCGCGAGCCGGAGGTCCGCAAGCTCGGCCTTCGGGTCGCTTACCAGCAGCCGTGCGCGTCCCGCTACAGCCGCGACAAGGATCCTCTCCTGGACGAGATCTTCGACAGGATCGGCGTCACTCGCGTGCCCAGGCGTTACGACCGGAGGCACGCCCTCTGCTGCGGCGGCCCGTATCTGGCAAGGGGAGATCGGGAGAATTCGATCAGGATCGGCAGGTGGAATCTCGAGGACGCAAGGGACCATGGTGCTCAGGCCATGGCTTTTCTCTGCCCCATGTGCATCCAGACGCTGCGGAAGCTCTGCGTCGAATACGGGATGCCGCAGCTCGCCGTGAGCGATTTGTGCCGGCTGGCCCTGGGCGAGAGGCCCGAGGCTGCCCGGGATCTGTCCCTTCCAGGGGCGTAATCCCCGGCGAAATTGGTCCGCGCCGGGAACCCGGCTCCCGGCGGCGGAGGCTGGCTACGAGGAAGGCGCTGCGGTTTTCTCGACGATCCCGAAGCGGCGCAGAATGTCAAGGCCGGCCTTCCGTCCCGCTCCCATGGCCAGGATGACCGTGGCCGCGCCGGTCACGATGTCGCCGCCCGCCCAGATTCGGTCCCGGGAGGTCCTGCCGGACTCGGCGTCCGCGATGATGTTCCCCCACCGGTTGACCTTGAGTTCCGCCGTGGTGCTCGGAACGAGCGGGTTCGAGCGGTTGCCGATGGCCACGATGGCAGTGTCGATCTCGACTTCGAAGGTGTCCCCCTCGATGGGAATGGGCCGACGCCGGCCCGAAGCGTCCGGCTCGCCCAGACGCATGCGGTTGCAGCGGACCGCCTTGACCCATCCGGCTTCGTTGCCCAAAAATTCCAGCGGTGCCGTGAGAAACTGGAATTTCACGCCTTCTTCCTTCGCGTGGTGGACCTCCTCGGCCCGAGCGGGCAGCTCCGTCTCGGTCCTGCGGTAGATGATGGTGACCTCTTCGGCTTCCAGCCGCAGAGCCGTGCGGGCCGCGTCCATGGCGACGTTGCCGCCTCCGAAGACAGCCACCTTCTTCCCCTTGGCGATCGGCGTGTCGTATTCGGGATACTGGTAGGCCTTCATGAGATTGCTTCGGGTCAGGTACTCGTTGGCGCTGTAAATGCCGCAGAGATTCTCGCCCGGAATATTCAGGAAGATGGGGGCTCCGGCGCCGGTGCCGATAAAGACCCCGTCGTAGCCGTTCTGAAGAAGCTGGTCCACCGTGGCGGTCTTTCCCACGACGAAGTTGGTCTTGAACTCCACGCCCAAACGCCGCAGGTAGTCGACTTCGGCGCGGACGATCTCCTTGGGGAGCCGGAATTCCGGAATGCCGTACACGAGGACGCCGCCGGTTTCGTGCAGGGCCTCGAAGACGGTGACGGCCACGCCTCTCTTGATGAGTTCGCCGGCCACGGTGAGCCCGGCCGGGCCAGAGCCGACGACTGCCACCCGCAACCCTGTGGGAGGCGGGATTTCCGGGTACTGGACGTTGCCGCTGGTGCGCTCGAAATCGGCCACGAACCGCTCGAGCCTGCCGATCGCGCAGGGCTGCCCCTTCTTGCCCAGGACGCACTTCTCCTCGCACTGGGTTTCCTGGGGACACACGCGGCCGGCGATGGCGGGGAGGGAGTTCCGTTCCTTGATGATCCGGGCGGCGCTGAGAAAGTCCCGCTTTCGGATCTCCGCGATGAACTTCGGGATTTCGATTTCGACCGGGCACCCTTCCATGCAGTAGGGCTTCTTGCACTGGAGGCACCGCTCCGCTTCGCGCAGGGCGAGCTCCTCGGTGTATCCAAGGGCTACTTCGTAGAAGTTGTGGGCTCTCTCCTGGGGATCCTGCTCCGGCATGGGTTGGCGGGGCAGGGCCGGCTTCTTGGGCGCTTTCTTCTCGGGAGACTTGTTCTCGCTCATCGCGTCTGTCACTCCTCTGCCGTGACTCCACCGGACTGCTTGAACCGTTCGAGGCTGATCAATTCCTGGCCCTTGTACATGGCCAGGCGCTTCATCAACAGGTCGAAGTTGACCTCGTGACCGTCGAATTCGGGCCCGTCCACGCAAGCGTAGCGGGTCTCTCCCTTGATCTCGCACCGGCAGGCGCCGCACATGCCCGTCCCGTCCACCATGATCGGGTTGAGACTGACGATGGTCTTGACGCCGTACGGACGGGTCAGATTGCAAAGGGCTTTCATCATGGGAACCGGGCCCACTCCGATGACTCTGTCCACGCGCTCCTTGGCGTCCAGCATGCGCTTGAGTTCCTGCGTGACGAATCCGTGGATCCCGTAGGAGCCGTCGTCCGTGCAGACCTTGAGGACGTGGCTGATCTCCCCCATCTCCTTCTCCAGGACGAGGAGCTCCTTGGTCCTGGCGCCGATGATGCTGACGACGTGATTGCCCGCTTCCCGCAAGGCCTTGGTGATGGGGTAGAGGAGAGGGATGCCGATGCCGCCTCCGATCGACACGGTGGTGCCGAAGTTTTCGATCTCCGTCGGGGAACCCAGGGGGCCGACCACGTCCTTGAGGGCGCTGCCGACGGGCATGCGGGCAAGCTGGTAGGTGGTCTTTCCGACCTGCTGAAAGATCAGCGTGATGATGCCGGCCTCGGGGTCCTTGTCGGCCACGGTCAAGGGGATTCGTTCCCCCCGGTCATCGATACGAAGAATCACGAACTGTCCCGGCCGGTGGGTCCGGGCGATCTCCGGAGCCTGGATCCTGATGAGAACGACACCTGGAGCGAGCCTTTTGCGGTCCACGATCTGATACATGATCCCTGCCTCGAGACTTCTGGACGCCGTGAGCCGGCGGAACCCTGCGGGTTCTGGTCAAGATAGAACCGAATCGTTACGCCTCCACCCGAAAGATTTTAATATATCACCTGGACCTCCTATTTTCAATGAGGTCACTCCAGGCGCACCTGCACGACGAAGTCAAACTCCGAGTTGCGGCACAGAGGATCGACCAGGGAGGAGGGCGCCCCAAGAAATTCCTTCGGGCCTTACGTGGGTCCTGCCCGGGTCAAGGCAACGACAAACGGTCTCTCTGCCCGAGCTTTACACGAGATCCGGCAGGGTGTTACCCTTCGGACGGAGTGCGGTCATTCGTTTCACAGGGGGATGTCCATGGAGTCAGCCTACACGCTTTACGAAGAGGCCCAGATCCTCATGGCTGCGGTCCGGCTGTTTCAGCACCTGGAGAAGCGGCCGCCTACGGTGGCCGAGGCAGCGGAGCGCAGCCGGTTTTCGGTGGAGACGGTGCACCACCTCTGCAACCGGCTCGAAAAGATCGGTGCTCTGGAGCGGGTCCGGAGTGCCTTCGAGGATCGGATCGTGCTGCGGGATCCTTTGAAAGCCGAGGTCCTCAGGGGCGTCGAGGAGCCCGCCGGGATTGAGGCAGAGCTGAAAAGATGGAAGGAGCAAAGGGCGGAGACCGTTCGGGAGGTGGAAAAGCGCTTTGCCGCGGAAAAAGGCGGAAAGGAGAGGGAGGAGCGGTACGCGAAGATCGAGGAGAGGCTCCGCAAGGGTGGGGCACGGGAGGAAGCGCCGAGCCCCCTTGACGCTCTGTTTCGCAAGGATCTGGGCAAGAAAGATTCTTCCTGAGGCCTTTCAGGCCGGCCGAGACCCGGTGGCGGATTGCGGAAGGCCGCCCAGGACGGCTACCGGAGGCGAGTCATGACAGAGACGCATCGCGGGCAGTTCCTCATCGACGACTGGCGCATTCAGGACACCTGGCGGCTCTTTCGGATCCTGAGCGAGTTCGTGGAAGGGTTTGAGGTGCTGAGTGGGGTTGGGCGGGCCGTGGCGATTTTCGGGTCGGCCAGGATGGGACCCGAGGACCCCTATTATGGAAAGACCGTGGATCTCGCCAGGCGGCTCGTGGAGGCGGGATTCGCCGTGATCACCGGCGGCGGCCCGGGGCTCATGGAGGCTGCCAACAAGGGCGCGGCCGAGGCCGGCGGCCGCAGTATCGGTCTCAACATCGAGCTGCCCCTGGAACAGAAACCGAACCCCTATGCGAACGTGCGCCTGGGGTTCCGGTACTTCTTCTGCCGGAAGGTCATGTTCGTGAAGTACGCGATGGCCTATGTGATCCTGCCGGGCGGCTTCGGCACCCTGGACGAGTTCACGGAGGCTCTCACCCTCATTCAAACCCACAAGATTCAGCCGTTTCCGCTGGTCCTTGTCGGGGCGGACTTCTGGGCGGGCTTTTTGGAGTGGATGCGAGAGGTTCTTCTCGCCCGGGGCATGATCTCGCCGCAAGACCTCGGGATTCTCAAGGTCCTCGAGGAGCCGGCAGAGATCGTCGCATATCTCAGCGGCTCCGTCCCCGCGCACGAGCAGCCGGGTCCTTGTCCGGGTAATACACCACGTCTCGGTCGGTGATGACCTTCCGGTACCGGGCATACGCTTCGTAGAGATTGGCTGGCAGTTTGAACATGCCCCGGTGGAGTTCCGGAGAGTAGTAGCGCAGGGGGAGATTCTTTGCACGGAACGCCTCTTCGATGTCGACCTGATCCGGATCGAGCCGTTTCGAGGCGAGGGTGAAACTGTAGAGTTCGTGGAAGGCATGGCTCATGTAGCCATAGGGCCGCACGAAGGGAAAGACTTCGAGGAGCGTATTGCGGACGCGGGCGTGCGCTTCGATTCGGGCCGGATGGAATGTTTCGCTCTGGACGGCTGCGCATCCGCCTTCGGAGAGCCGCTGGTGAACGATGGCGTAGAACTCCTTTGTATAAAGGAGGGTCGAAGGCCCGCCCTGGAGCGGATCCGAAAGATCGATCAGGATGGCGTCGAAGGTCTCGCCGCTCCGTTCGAGGAAGGTTCTGCCGTCCTCAAAACGCAGCTCGACCCGGGGATCCTCGAATGCGCCCTGAGACCAGGCCGGAAGGTGCTTCTTGCAGATCTGCACGAGCTTTTCATCGATGTCCACCATGACGACCCTCTGGGGGTCATGCCGGAGCACCTCTCTCAAGGTGGCGCCCTCTGCCCCTCCGATGATGCAGACGGACCGCACGGGCCCATGGGTGAACAAGGCCGGGTGCACCAGCATTTCGTGGTAGATGAATTCGTCCAGTTCGCTCGACTGGACCATGTTGTCCAGGAAAAGGACCCGGCCGAAGGCGTGCGTGTCCACGACGTCGATCTTCTGATAGGGGGATCGGGTGGAAAGGACGGTTTTTCGGATCCTGTGCCAGATGCGCGTGTTGATGGTCTTCTCCACAAACCACTGGGCTCCCATGTCGAATCACTCCCTCGGTGCGGCGGGGACGGGTGACGCAGCCCAGGACCTTGCTGTGCCCTTTGGCCGGAGCCGCGGGAGAGTCAGGCCGGCGGCTGCCCCGCAGGCTTGTGCATCAATTGATGGGCTGGAAGATCCAGGGTGCCCCGGTTCACTTCCATGACCGAGACGTCCTGGGCCTGCAGTTCGGAACGGATATGCTGGAAGATGGCGTCGAGCTTGACCTGGCTGCCGCACGTGAAAATGTCTACGGCCGCATATCCGAACTCGGGCCAGGAATGGATGGCCACGTGCGATTCGGCGATGACCACGATGCCGCTGACGCCGTGTGGGGAAAACTGGTGGAAGAAGGGCCGTATGATGGTGGCCCCGGATCGGCGGATGGCTTCGAGGAAAATCGATTCCAATCTCATGGGGTCGTCCAGAAGGACTCTGTCGCAACCGTACAATTCCACGATCAACTGTTTCCCCAGGGACTGCATCTTGTTCCCTCCCCTCGGTTTGAGGCATCCCAACCGGTGGTGGGGGCCATCGGAGCGGCGCTTCCCCAAGAAGCCGTCGAATCTCACCCCTTCCTGGTTGCATGGCACCCTGCGGTCCCGAGTGGTCGGGCCGGCAGGGGGCGGTTTGGGCGGATCCAGGTTCTACGGGCGCATGTCCAACACGGCAGCGAGCCACCAGGGTGCGCGACAGGCCGCGTTGAATTGAAACACCCTCTGTTATAATATGTTCAGTATTTTGTCAATACGTTCTGAAAAAAACTGGCCTCGGAAGCGCGAAATTCCGGGTCCAAGAGGTTCCGCTTCTGACACCGGAGGGGCCCCCGCATTGGACAAAGCCGTTCGCAGCGCGAGCGATCGCGTGCAGGATTTTCTCTCCAGCATCCGACTCACCCTGTTCCTCTGCCTGGTTCTCGCCAGCGTATCCATCGTGGGGACTGTCATCCCCCAGAACGGCCGGCCGGCCGACTATGTGGGCTTGTATGGCCAGACAGGCGCGCGGATTCTTGAGTTTCTGGGATTCACCGACCTGTATCACTCCCCGGGCTTCGTCCTGCTCCTGTCGCTGCTCGGTCTCAACCTGGTGATGTGCACGGCCAAACGGTTTCCGCATGTCTGGCGTTCCCTCCGCCGGGATGTTCGTGCGGACAGGGAGCCGTCTCTGGACGGGTGGAAAAATCAGGACACCCTGGATCTCAGGGGCGATCCGGAACGGGTCGCTGCGGATCTGGACCGGGCGCTCCGGCGCCTGTTTGGCAACCTTACCGCATCCGTGCCCGGCGAACCCGGGGACGGCCGGTCCGTGAGGCGCTTCGAAAGGAACCGTTACAGCCGCCTCGGGCCTTACATCGCCCATGCAAGCCTTCTGCTCATCCTGCTCGGCGGGCTCGTGGGTGCCCTGTTCGGATTTCAGGCCACCCTGGTTCTGCACGAGGGAGAGGAATCGTCCACGGTCTGGATGCAGGAAGGGGCGAAAAAACTGGATCTGGGGTTCGGTATCCGGTGCAACCGGTTCGTCCTGGAACACTACCCGGACGGCAGTCCCAGGGAGTACAGGAGCGAGGTGACCCTGTCCGATCCGCGCACGGGAACAACCCTGGACGGCGCGATCCGGGTGAATCACCCTTTGTCTTTCCGGGGCATTACCTTCTATCAAGCCACCTACGGATCTTCTCCCAGGCTCGTGCTGGAGGTGGAAGACCGGCAGACCCGCGAGAAGGTCGAGATCCGGACCGGCCTTCATGCGCCCTTTCTGCTTCCCGGAGGTCGAGGGGAACGGGCCGTCGTGGTGGACTTCAGAGAACAGCTCGTGATCCCGGCCGAGATGATGCGCATGACCTCCTTCCCCAGGGAGGACCTGGGACCAGCGGCCAGGATTTCCGTGGTGGACGACAAGGGGTTCCAGGATCCCTTCTGGATTTTGCAGGAATTCCCGGACTGGGATCTCAGAAAGACCGGCCCTTACCGGTTCCGGCTCTTGCATTTCGATCTCCTCCGGTACACCGGCCTTCAAGTTTCGAGGGATCCCGGGACCCCCCTGGTCTGGGCCGGCTGCATTCTGCTGGTGCTGGGCTTCCTGTTGTCGCTGCTCATGGATCACGAGGTGACGTGGGTCATCCGGGAGGATACGGGGAAGGGAGAGATCCGCGTGCGCATCGCCAGCCGAGCTGTCCGCCACCCCCTGGCCTACGAAGCGAGGTTTGCGGCGAAGAAGGACCTGCTCAGAAAGAGACTCACCCGTTGGCTGGGAGGGCCCAAGTCGCCGGAGGGCGCCAGCGCCGGCAGAGGTTGATGCGGCGGCGCTGGAAGCCTCGAACGCCTCCCTCGGAGGCAAGGAGAAAAACGGTGCGACCATGAAAGAAACGACCTTCATCGGTTTGGCCATTTTGATCTACCTTGGAAGCTGGCTGTTCTATCTCCTTCACGCGATCCTGCGGCACCGCCTCTCGGGCCGGATCGCGGACCTGCTCGCTCTGGCCGGCCTCGGGGCGCACACGGCCGCCGTCGCGTTCCGTTGGGTCGAGTCGCACCGCCAGAATATCGGGCACGCGCCTTTTTCGAACCTGTACGAGTCCATGGTGTTTTTCTCGTGGACGATTGTGTTCATCTGCCTCCTGTCCGTCAGGAAGCTCCGGAACCGGCTCCTTGGAGCGGTCGTGATGCCCATGGCCTTCCTTGCCCTTGCGTCCACTTCGCTCATGAACAGGGAGATCCAGCCGCTGGTTCCCGCCCTGCAGAGCAACTGGCTCACGGCCCACGTGATCACGTGCTTTCTCGGGTACGCGGCCTTCGCCGTCGCGTTTGGAGCCAACCTGCTGTACCTCGGCAGGACCTCTGGAGAGGGAAAGAAAGGTTTTGGGGGCGGGCTGTGGGCCCGCCTGCCCGCTCCGGAGATCCTGGACGAGTTTTCCTATCGGATCATCGCCGTGGGATTCCCCATGTTGACCCTGGGGATCATCACAGGAGCGGCCTGGGCAAATTCGGCCTGGGGGAGTTACTGGAGCTGGGACCCGAAGGAGACCTGGTCGCTCATCGTCTGGTTCATCTATGCCGGCTACCTCCATGCCCGCATCGTCAGGGGCTGGAGAGGCCGGAGAAGCGCATGGCTCTCCGTCGCCGGCTTCTGCGCGACCCTTTTCTGCTATCTTGGCGTCAACCTGCTGCTTTCCGGGCTCCACAGTTATGCTACGGGCTAGGGGACTGGTCCTGGTCGCGCTCGCCTTGGCTTGCCTGGCCGCCGGGACCGCATCCGAACCGGTCCTGGAACGGGGCCCGGATACGGTCGTCTTCGAGACGACTCTGGGGCCGGTCTTGTTCGCCCACGGCCGGCACAGGGATGCTCTTGCGATCGAATGCCTCAAGTGCCATCACGGTCCCGGGGAGGTCAGAACACGGGCCTGCCGTTCGTGTCACAAGAAAAAAGCCGAAACCGCAGAGGGCGATCCTTCTTCTTTCTATCAAGTGAAGATGGAATTCTGCAGAGCCTGTCACCTGGGCAAGAAGGAGGAAGATCGGAACAGTCGCGCCCCCGTGAACTGTGAGCAGTGCCACGACATGAAGAAGATGGTGAAGTAAGCTCCTCTCTGGCCGCCTTCCTGACGAGAATCCTCCCGAGGGAGTGGAGCATCTACCGCACGGGGGTCAAGGGGCTCCCGGGCGGAGAGCGCGCCATGGCGCTGGTCTGGCCATGGAAAGGCCTGATACCATGGCACGGCCGGGTTGAAAGAGTTTTTTCCGCACATGAAAAAGAAACCGACGGGGCAGGGAGCCCTCGAACACGGATCCCAAAGGAGTAAGATCCCGTGAAATCGCCGCCATTCATGGAGATACGGGGGGCCGGTTCGGGCTCCGTAAAACCTGGTACAGGAGTTGCTCAAGACGAAGGGATCGCGGTGCAGGACCAGATATCGGCCTGATGCGAGAGCTCAAGGACTTGAAGGGCCTAATGCGCTTAATTTCTTGACTCTTGCGGCTGCATGATCTACTAATTACTTACTGTGGTCCGCGTTGGTCCTCTTCGGGCAGGGAGTTTTTGTTGGCCAGGGGAAAATCGCTGCCTGAGGGAACACGAGGACCGCAGGAGAGTGGACGGGAAGATGCCGTTCTCGGCCGGCAAGTGCCTTTCATGTTTCAACCCATGACCTCGCCGTGGACAGAAAGGGGGGATGCCAGGGGAGAATATAGAATACGAAGCAAGAGGGTGATGAATGGGCGGAAGGAGGATGGGGAGTGGGGATCCCCGTCCTCGAAAAGAACTCACTTTTAGCAAGAGGGGGGGTAAAAGTGAAAACCAGGTTCAAGCTTTCGGTCTGGAGTCTCGTCTTTGCCATGGGCCTTCTTGCGGCTTCTTTGTCCTGGGCCGAGGAAGGACAGGAGGCCGACAAGCCCACCGCGAACCTCAATGTGTCTTTCTTCTCCCAGTACATTTGGCGAGGCTACGAGCTGAGCAAAGACAGCCTTGTCATCTTCCCGAGCCTTACGGTCGGCTACAAGGGGTTCGCCCTGAATGTGTGGGTGGACTTTGACACCCACTACAAGGGTACCGGCACCCACGAGCTGTGGGAGACGGACTGGGTTCTCACCTACAGCAATAGCTGGAACATCCTGAACGTCACCTTCGGCTGGATCTTCTACGATGTCGACGCCTCAGGCCAGCCGGACCCGGGCCGCGGCGACACGCCGGTCATGACCGGTCAGGACGCCCAGGAGCTGTTCCTGACCCTGGGAGCGGACGTGCTGCTCTCCCCGACCTTGAGCGTTTACCGCGAGATTCAGAACGGACCAGCCTGGTTTTTCAAGTTCGATCTGTCCCACAGCTTCGAGCTCCAGAACGGCTGGTCCGTCGATGTGGGGGCCTGGGTGAGTTACAACGACAACGAGACGGCAGACTACAGGTCCTGGCATGACGGAACGGTCTGGGCTGCTCTGAACATTCCGTTGAACGAGTATTTCACGGTCAAGCCCGCCGTGAATTACACCTTCCCGCTGAGCACCGGGGCAGACGACCTGCTGCAAGCCACGAGCTTCGACGGGAACGATTCCCAGCACGTCTACGGCGGCATCATCATCGACTGCTCTCTCTGAGGGCACGAAAAGGTGGACGGGCGAGAGGCCGGTGGGGCCTTCCGCCCGTCCGAGTCATGAGCACGACAACCGGAAAGGAGGGGAACCATGAAAGGAAGGATAACCAGAGTCCTGCTTGCCGGACTCGTAGGGCTCGGGGTCCTGTCCCTGAGCGTCTGGGCCAGTGCGATCACGATTCACGATGTCAAGCCGGGAGAGGACGTCTTTGCCTACATCACGAGAGTCAAGGGCGCCTTCGATCAGGAAACCTACAAGAAAGTCATTGGCGCGGCCAACGCCTTCAAGGAAGGAGACGAAATTCTGGGAGTGGCGGCAGACGACGCCCTGAGCCGTCTCAACGCGCGCAAGCTCCTGGCCAACACCAAGCTGAGCGACCTTTACCAGCATCCTCTGTCCCAGGACAGCGTGCAGAAGCTCATCTGGGATACGACCGACAAGGCGGCCTACGCCAAGATCCAGAACTGGACCATGCAGGAACTCAAGGATTTTGTTCTGAACAAGTCCGAGGCCGAGATCAAGGCGATCATGGGCGGCCTGACGAGCGACCATATCGGGTGCCTGGTCAAGCTCATGAGCAATGAGGAGCTGATCGTCGTCGGCCAGAAGATCTTCAACCCCCTGCCTGGGAGCAAGCTCGGCGCAAAGGGCTACATGGGCGCTCGGATCCAGCCGAACTCGCCCACGGACAACGTCGACGACATTGTCTGGCAGGTTTTCAATGGATTCTCCTTCGCTACCGGCGACATCGTGATCGGCACCAACCCCGTGGACAGCCAGGTGGAGAACATCGCCAACATCGAGAGGGGCCTCAAGGACGTGGTCGAGACCTTCAAGCTCCAGGAAACCATTCCCTGGTGCGTTCTTGCCCATATCGACGTTCAGGCCGAGGTTGCCCAGAAGTACCCGGGCCTGGTTGCCTTCATGTTCCAGAGCCTGGCCGGGACCGAGGCGGCGAACAAGGTCTTCGACGTGACCGTGGAGAAGATGATCGAGCATGCCAAGAGCCGGGCGGGCGCGAAGTACGGCCTCTACTATGAGACGGGCCAGGGTGCGGACTTCACCAACGGCGCGGCCGATGGCGTGGACATGGTTGTGCTGGAGTCCCGCAAGTACGGGTTCGCCCGGGCCCTGAAACAGGAACTGGCCAAAGTGCAGCCCAAGGGCGCCTGGACCCACTTCAATGACGTCGCGGGCTTCATCGGACCCGAGGTCTTCAAGACCCGGGAACAGCTCGTAAGGTGCTGTTTCGAAGACATTGCCATGGGCAAGCTGCATGGTCTGACCGCAGGTCTCGACATTTGTTCGACCCTGCACATGCCGGTCTCGCTCGAGGACCTCGACTGGTGCATCGACCAGATCATGCCGGCCAACCCGGCCTATCTCATGGGCCTGCCCACGAAGAACGACCCCATGCTGAGCTATCTGACGACCGGCTACCAGGACCACGTAAGGCTTCGCGAGAAGTTCGGCTACAAGGTCAACGACGCGATGTGGGAATTCTTCAAGCGCATCCAGATCGTGGACAAGAACAACAAGTACACCGAGCATCTCGGCGATCCGATCTGGGTCTACTACCAGTACCGGCTGGCCAAGGGCGACAAGAGATCCAAGGATGAGATCTACGCCGAAGGCCGCAAGAAGGTGGACGAAGTCCAAGCAAGGGGCGTGGATCTGGCGATCGGGCACGGCAAGAACCCCTGGGATCTCGAGCCCAACCTGGCCAAGAGGCTCAATGATCTCTATCAGGACGCCAAGATCTCCCTCTGGGCCGAGCTGACGCCCGAGTTCGTGAAGACGATCCCGAATGCCGTATCCATCACCACCATGTCGAAAGACCGCGAGGATTATGTGGCCCACCCGGCCTCGGGCGAGGAACTCAGCCCGGCGGCTGTGGCCACGCTGGAAAAACTCCGGGATGCCTGGGCCGGCAAGGCGCCTGACGTGCAGATCGTGATCTCCGACGGCCTCAACGCCAAGGCGATCATGGACGAAGACCATCTGGCGCCTTATCTCGCGGCGGTGAACAAGGGGCTCAAGGAAGCCGGCTTCACGGTGGGAGAGAAGAACATCGTGGTGACGAACGGCCGCGTGCGGGCCGGATACGCCATCGGCAGCGTTCTCTTTGCCAAAGCCGATCCCAACAAGCCCAAGGCGATCGTGCACGTGATCGGGGAGCGTCCCGGCACCATGCACCACAGCTACTCGGTCTACATTTCGGCACCCAAGTCTCAGGTCTGGGCCGAGAAGAAATGCGATCACGACATCACCAAGGTGGTCTGCAACATCTCGAATACCTCGCTCATGCCTGAACAGGCCGCCAAGGACACGGTGACGCTTCTGAAGGAGTTGGTGAGCAAATAGGTTCTTCATGCGGGCCGGGGGCGGGAGCCCCGCCTCCGGCCCGTAGAGAACGGCGGCAGACACGAAAAGGACACGAAATCCCTTCGTGTCCTTTTCGTGTTTTGGTGCAGAACCGGAGACCCTTGGACCCGAGCGTCTATTCCTACGAGCACAGGACGCCCCCCCTGGGCCGCAAGATCCGCCTGTATATCCGGGCGCTAGCGGAGGTGCCTTTCTATCGGTACGGAGAAATCGGCAACATCAGCTACAACGTGGGCAAGAACATCCTGGACGGCGTGGTGCTCTATACGATGTTCTCCATGGCCGAGCAGGAACTCAAGGTCGCGGCGATCCTGGGGATCGTGGTGAAGTACGCCTATCCCGGAATCACGATCGTGAGCAGCACCTATATCTCGGGCTTCATCGACAGACTGGAATCGCTGCGCGACTTGAGCCGGCAGGTCTCGCGGCTCGTGAGGGGGGTCGTGGGAATCGGGATCGGCCAGGCCCTGGGCGCCGTCTTCCTGGTGTCGTGTTTTCCGCCGGTGTTCAAGAGCCTGTTTTCTGGACTGCCTTTCAAATCCTACGTCATCATTGCCCTGTACTTTTTTCACCACGTTTCGGACGGATCGGCCCAGATTGTAGAGGGCAGGGTGTGGTTCAAGATCGTGGAGATCAAGATCCGCAGGAGCGAGATCTTCGAGCTGGCAAAGAACTTCTGGGTGATCCACACGGTCTCCCAGAATTTCCAGCTCATTTTGGGCCAGGTCTTTCTCTGGGGCGCTCTCGGGCTGACGACCGCATGGTCCAGGGATCTCACGAGCCCCGTGATCTTGTCTGCCGTGGGTTTCGGCTTTCTCAGCGTTGTAAGCTCGAAATTCATCCTGCCGCTGACCTACAGGCTGAAGTTGTGTTCCTGAAGGGCCCTGCGAGCGCAAGCGCGATGCTCACGCTGGAAAACCTCGAGTTCGCGATCGGAGACAAGAGGATCCTCAAAGGCATCTCGGCTGAGTTCGAGCCGGGCCGGTTCCACGGGATCATCGGCCCGAACGGATCCGGCAAGTCCACCCTGCTCAAGAACATCTGCAGGATCTGGGAGCCCAGCAGAGGCACGGTGCGCATCCGGGGAAGGGATTGCCGCACGATCCCGCGGCGGGAGCTGAGCCGCATGGTGACCCTGGTGCCGCAGGGCACCGAGGTGGGGTTTCCGATTTCGGTCTACGAGGTCGTGGCCATGGGCAGGAACCCTCATCTCGGCAGATTCCAGGGGTTGCGCAGGAGGGATCGGGAAATCATCGAGAGCGCCCTGGAGGAGACCCGGACGAGCGGGCTGCGGGACCGGCCCGTGAACGAACTCTCGGGGGGCGAAGGCCAGCTTGCCATCATTGCCCGGGCTCTGGCCACCGAGGCCTCTCTCATCCTGCTCGACGAGCCGACTTCGGATCTCGACATCGGGCATACGCTCATGATCATGAATCTGCTCACGGGCCTGAAGGAGAAGGGAAAGACCCTCGTGGCGAGCATACACGATCTCAACCTCGCACGGAGGTACTGCGATACCATTACGATCCTCCAGGAAGGCAGGATCTTCTTCCGCGGGGGACCCGAAGAGGCCTTTTCGGAGTCGAACATGAGGGAGGTCTTTCACGTCAGAGTCGAGGAGATTCGCAAGGACTCTCTGCGTTTTCTGTATTTTCACTGAGCGTTGCGACACGGACGGCGACGAGGCGGGCCGATGAGAACGAAAGGCTGCAGGACCATTTTTTGTCTCTTCTGGATGTTTCTCGGCGTGGCGGGCGCGTTGGCGGGCGAGAACAGGCCTGCGTGCGCGGAGCCTCCTCTGGACCCCGATACGCTCCGGGCGGATCTGAGCCTGGCGCGGGGCGGGACTTCCGGCCAGGAGGGCTGGCCCAGGGAGGTCCGGTACGTTGACAAGCAGTATGATTTTCGAACCGACACCTTTCGGGAAGAGGAAAAAGTCTACAGGCTGGAGAAGAAACCCGTGCGCCTCATTGCCCATGCCGCGGGCGTGACCGAAATCCTGTGGGCGATCTGCCCGAGGGAGAGGATTGTGGCGTTCAACGATGTGGCGGCGGACCCGAAATTCAGCTTCATCGCTGAGGAAGTGAAGAAGGCCGGGCCGATCTTCCGGACACCGGAGACCGAACGCGTCATCGGGTACCGGCCGGACCTGGTTTTTACGGTCTTTTACTCCAGTCAGGAATTCAAGGAAAAGCTCAGACAGGCTCGGATCCCCTTTTTTGATCTCGGGTACTTCGGGACGCTGGAGTCGATCCGGTACCAGATCGGACTCATCGGAAGACTCATCGGCGAGGAAGGGAATGCCGAGGTCTTGCTCCGGAAGATCGAGGACCGGATCCGGGAGCTTCGGGAGAGACTTCCGGCTTTCGACAAGCCCCCCAGGGTGCTCTATTACGACGAGAACGGGTACATTCCCGGGAAGACCTCGAATTTCACCTCCATCTGCGAGATCATCGGCGCCCGGAACGTGGGCGATGAGCAGGGCGTCAAATCCTGGATCCAGATCGACCACGAGACTCTGCTCAAATGGGATCCGGATCTCATTGTGGTTCCGGCCGAAAGCGGCCTGAAGAACCTCCTCCTGACGGACCGGATTCTGTCCCACGCAAGGGCGGTGCGAGAGGGCAGGGTGCACACCATGCCCGGACTCTACCTCAGGGTGGACTCCCAATACATGGTTTTGAGCGCCAACGAACTGGCTGGGATCGTCTATGGGAAAGCCGGCACGGTTTCTCGGTAGCCGGGAGGCGGGGCTGCTCGTTCTCCTCGTGGCCCTGGTCCTGGTCGCGGCCCTTCTGGCCCTGTGCTACGGGGCCTGGGAGATCCGGACCGCGGAGGTTTTCCGGATTGTGGGGGACCGGCTGGGCCTGTACCGGGGAGGCGTGGACCCGGTGGAAAGCTCGATCGTCTGGGACGGACGCATGCCCCGGTTCCTGGTGGCCTTTCTCGTTGGGTTCTCCCTGTCCGTGGCCGGCGCCATCATGCAGGGGATCTTCAAGAATCCCATGGCCGAACCCGGCGTCATCGGGATCAGCTCGGGCGCCGCCCTGGGCGCCGTAACCGCGATCTATTTCGGCCTGGCCACCCGGTCCCTGTTCGCGCTTCCCGTGGCCGCCATCGCCTTCGCTCTGGTCACACTCGTGGCCGTGTTCGTGATCGCCACGAGCCGAGGTCACACGTCCGTGGCCACGCTCCTGCTGACCGGAATCGCCCTGAACATGATCTTCAGCGCTCTCACGTCCTTCGTGATCGCCATGAGCACCCGGGAGTTCGACGTGGGCAGGGTCATCGTGACGTGGCTCATGGGCGACCTGAACAACCGATCCTGGGAACACGTGCAGATCGTCTTTCCCACGACGATCCTGGGGGTGGCCGGCGCCTTGTTTTTTGTCAAGGACTTGAATCTTCTCATGCTGGGCGAGGAGAGCGCGGCCAATCTCGGGGTGAATATCCCGGTTGCGAGGAATAGCCTGCTTCTGTTCTCTTCTATCATGACGGGGGGCGCCATTGCGGTGGGAGGAGTGATCGGCTTTGTGGGGCTTTTGGCCCCGCACATTGTCCGCGCTCTCGTCGGCCCGGACAACCGAAAGCTCGTTCCGATCGGAGGCCTGCTGGGGGCCGTTTTCGTTTTGTACGCGGACCTGTTTGTCCGCCTGGTCGTCGAGGTGGATCTCAAGGTGGGGGTCCTCACCTCCATGATGGGCGGGCCCTTCTTTCTGTATCTCATCGTTCGGTATCGAAAACGTTTCGAATACCTGTGAGGAAACCCCTTCAGACGGAACATCGAGCCATGGAGCAGCCGCAACAGACTGTGGAAGAGCCGAAAAGCGCTCACCTGCGCTATGCCGCCAAGATCCGATCGATCCAGGCCGAGATTGCAAAGGTCGTCATCGGCCAGGAGGAAATGCTCGCCCTGATGATTCAGGCCCTGCTGGCCAAAGGGCACGTGCTGCTCGAGGGCGTTCCGGGCCTGGCCAAGAGCCTTGCTGTCGAGACCTTCGCAAAGGTGATTGGCGGCCGGTTCAACCGGTTCCAGTTCACGCCGGACAAAATGCCGAGCGATATCACCGGGAGCATGATCTACAACGAGCAACAGAAGAAGTTCGATTACTATTTCGGGCCGATCTTCTGCAACATCTTCCTCGCCGACGAGATCAACCGGGCCTCTCCCAAGGTCCAGTCGGCCCTCCTGCAGGCCATGCAGGAGCGGGAGGTGGCCGTGGAGTGCATGGTGTACAAGATCCCCAAGCCCTTCATCGTCCTGGCCACCCAAAACCCGATCGAGCAGATCGGGACCTACCCCCTGGCTGAAAGCCAGGTGGACCGGTTCATGGTAAAATACGACGTGGGCTATCCGAACCGCGAGCAGGAGACCGAGCTTCTCTACCGGAAGCATTCCAACTTCGAGGAGTTGAAGAGCAGCGTCCGGCAACTGGCCACCTTGGAAGAAATCGTCGAGATGCAGGACCTCGTCCACGGCACCGTGCGGGTCGGCCGGAAGGTCATGGAGTACATCATCAACATCTGCGTCTCCACGCGCCCTGCCCGGACCTACGGGGGCAGGGCGCCGGAAGCGGATTTCCACAAGTACATCCGGCTGGGGGCCTCGCCCAGGGCGACGGAGTCCCTGCTGGCTCTGTCCAAGGCCCGGGCTTTTTGTGAGGGAAGGGACTTCGTCAGCTTCGACGACGTGAACCGATGCGCCGCCCATGTCCTGCGCCATCGGATTCTGCTGACAAGCGCCGCGGTCTCCAACCAGATCAGCCCGGACGGGATCGTCGATGAAATCCTTCGGACGGTACAGGCGTACTGAGCGGAGGGCGGAAAAAAGCGAGCAGGCCCTTCTTTCCAAGAAGGAGTTGCTCGAGGTTTTCGTCAGCCACCGCGTCGATTCCCCTTTCCCCGGCGACTGGGAGAGCATCTTCAAAGGATCGGGGTACGAGTTCTGGGGCCTCCGGGAAATGGAGCCCGGGGACTCTTTCCGCCACATTGACTGGAAGGCCACGGCCAAGGCCCGGAAATACATGGTTCGGGAGTATCTGGCGGAGAGTTATTTTCATCTCATGATCCTCTACGACGTGAGCCGCTCCATGTCCTTCGGAAGGAAGGAACTCTTGCAGGCCAACGTGGCCGTCTCCTTGGCCTATTCTGCGATCATGGCCAACAACGGGTGCGGCCTGATCACGTTTGCAGACACGGTCCTGGAATACATTCCTCCCCGGATGGGCATGAGCCATTTCCTGCAGATCACAAACGCCGTGGCCCGTTCCGAGCCTGTCCCCTGCAGAGAGACCCGTCTCAATCCGGCCCTGACGAAGCTCGTCAATGAAGTGCCCGAGAGCTTGACCTTCGTGCTTTCGGATTTCCTGTTTCCCTGGGACTGCACCTTCAGCTTTCAGAGAACGCTGCACGGGACCAACAAGCACGAGGTGAAGGCCATCCAGATTTTGGAGCGGGGAGAGTGCGAGCTTCCCGAAGGCTCGAGCGGGATGATTCTGCTCCGGGACTCCGAGACCGGCGAAGAGATCCTGCTCGATGGAACGCAGGCAAGGGCGTACAACCGGCGGCGGGCGGACTGGCTTCGGACGATCCGGGACGAAATGCTCCGGGCCGGGATCGATCACATGGTCCTGACGGCCGAGGACGATTTCCGGCGCAAGATCAACGAATGGATCCGAGCCGGGTCTGCCGGTTACCGGTGAGAAAGGGAAGAGGGATGAGAGGGAAACAGAGTAGAGGCTTTCGGACGGTCGGAGCGCTCCTGGCTCTCGCGTTCCTCTCGATCGCGGGTGCGGTGGGTACGGCATCCGGGGTTTCACGCTTCTCCTCCGGCTCCGCTGAAAAGAGGATTCCCGCGCCGGTGAACCTGGACGAGATCTGGTTTTACGGCGACCAGGGGAAGAAAATCGTTCCGGATGTCGGCCTCCAGTGGCTCTCGGTCCTCTTTCGGGCCGAGCCCGGCGATGAATCCGCGGCCGTTCCGGGCCCTCTGGGGCACCAGCAGCTCGAAGAGAAGAGCCGGCAGCTCGTTCAGGGCCGGCCGGAACTCGAGGAACCGTTCTGCGACACGAATCTCCTGGAAGAGGGATGTTTCTTCAGGCTCGTCAAAGGCATGGAAGAGGCGAGACTGGCTTCTCTGATCCGGGAGCTGGCGGCGCTTCCGGAAGTGGACTATGTGCATCCCACGCTGGATCTGGACGGAAAGACTTACGCTTTCTTCAACGCCATCGACCTCAAGTGGAAAACCGGCGTGGATACCGAAACCATGGGGAGGCTCCTCCTTCAGGCCCATGCCCAGCCCGAGACCGGCGAGGCGGTGTACCGGGTCGATCTGTTCGAGACCACGCTCTTTCGGGCGGTCAACCTTCTGGCCGAGGACATCCACGTGGCCCGGGCCCTCCCGGTTCTCGTGGAAATCCGGCCTTCCGTCCGCGCCACTCTCTCCCTGGACGTGAACGGCGGGAGCCTGGGTGACAGGATTCCTTTCTCTTACTCGATTGCGTTCGCGGAAACGATCGAGATCGATCCGAGCTCTCTTGCGAATCTGTCCCTCAGGCCGGACGACATCCAAAAGGAACTCTTCGAGATGCAAATGGACCCCTTCGACTACGTGAAGGCGGTGCGATCAAGCCCGATCCAGATTCGCGGCTGGATCCAGTTTTTCGCCCCCGGGGAATATCAAATCCCGCCCCTCAGGCTGAAATACACGTGCACCCATTGCTCCGGCCAGCAGGAGAGGACGATCGAGACCGAGACGCTTCCGGTGAGGATCGCTTCCATGCTGCCTACGGAGGGAGGCCAGAACCGGCTGCTCGTTCCGGAGAGCCCCCTGGAGCCTCCGGACCTGGAGGCTCCGATGCGCGCCGCTGCACGTCGAATCCTGCTGGAAGCCATGGGGTTTCTCCTGGCCGCTCTTGGCGCGGCCTCCTGGTCGGGGGCTGCGTATGTGCGGGCCCGCAGGAGCGTTCTTGCCGCGGCCGAGAGGAAGGAGGAGGCGCTGGCCGCGAAGCTTCGGTCTCTTCTGGATTCCGGGCCGGACAGGGCCCATTGGGTCTTCGTCGAGGATGCCACGGCCCTGTTCCGTAAGTTTCTTGTCGAGCGGTACGCGGAAGGCAAAGGGCCTTCGGGCGGAAGCGGGGAGGTTTTCTTTGAGTCGATCCGGGGAGTCCTGCCCGCCGGGATCCTTCCGGCAGTCCAGGAACTTCTTCGGGAGGCCGATAGGGTCGTGGCGCTGGAAGAGGATCCCTATCCGGACCTGGATCACTTTCGGGAGAGGATGAGGAGGCTCGTCCCGGATGCGGCCAGCGGCTGAAAGCGCGGGAGTCCCTGCATGTCCTCTGAAGGGCTGGCGGTTCAGTATCCGTGGGCTTTTCTGCTCTTTCTGCTGATTCCGGCTTTTCTCCGCGGAGCGAGGCGACTGGAGAGGAGAACTCCGTTCTCCGGCGCATTCCTCCTGCCGAGATCACTCGAGCCCGCCCCCTTGCGCAAGCACGCGAGGGCCGCAGTTGCTGCGCTCTTTCTTGCGGCTTGCGTATGTGCGGTTGCAAACGTTCAGTACTCGACCACCTGGCAGAGGACATACCTCGAGTCCAAATGGATCATGATCGTGCAGGATCTCTCCGGTTCGATGAACCGGCCGAGCGGAGAAGGCCGACTGACCCTGGGCGACGTGGCTCTCGAAGGGGCGCACGCCTTCGCGGACCTGAGGGGCCCCGACGACCTGATCGGCGTCGTGGCCTTTTCGAGCTACGCCAAGCTCGTCTGCCCTCCGACCTTCGACCGGGAAATCCTCAAGCGCAGGCTGCGGATGCTTTCCAGGGAGTCCAACTCTGTCCTGTTCCGCCAGCTCGCCGTGGGAGGGGCGACCAACGCTTCCTACGCCGCCTGGCTGGCCCTGTGTTCGTTTTTCATGCTGCTTCCCGAGCAGGCCCAGCTTACCTACGAGGAGCTGAACGATCTGCGCTTTTCTCTCTTGGGCCAGGCGGTCCGGGAGCCGCAGATCCCCGAGAAGCTGCGGAAGGCCGAGTTCGGACATGGGATGGCCATTGTCCTTTTCTCGGACGGCAGGATCGAGCCGAACAAGAGCGACGAGGACGTGCGAAAGGGCATCCCGAACATCGTCAATGTGCTCAGGCTCGTCCAGAGGCTCGGCGTGAAGATCTATCTCATTTCTGTCACGGGAGAAGTCAACCGGGAGGTCGAGGCGGCTTTCCAGGAAAGCGGCGGCAGGAGTGGAGCTGGGCGGATCTTCTACATGCCGGGCAGGTTCGACCGGGAGACGATTCGGGCGGTTTACCAGAAGATCGACGAGATGGAGAAGAACAAGCTGCTCACCCGTCTGTACCGGAAGAAGAAGGATACGAGAGGGCTGTGCGAATGGGCGGCTCTTGCGTTCCTTTGCCTGTACGGCTTCCTGGAAGTGAGCCCCCGTTTCCAGAGGATCTGACTTGAGGACCCATTGCGGGAGAAGCCGATGAAGAAACGTTTCGGATTCTATGTGCCGCTCTTGCTGGCGCTCGTGTTTCTCGGCCTGACTGCCGAACGGCTCCTTGCCTGGCGGGAGGTTCGGGCCCGGGAAGTCGCGAACCGCCGCCTGAAGGAACAGATCCGGCAGGCGGACCAAGTCGCGGATGCGGAGCAGGCGATTGCTCTCTACCGGGCCATCACGCCCCCCCAGCCGGAAGT
>FWPU01006332.1_pt1 | contig 23906 bp, 16 predicted proteins | sample 2228361 | NCBI WGS metagenome assembly FWPU01 (sample SAMEA103939777, study PRJEB20133) | metagenome
AGGGGTTAGAGGGCGGGGTGGTGTCAATGTAGAACGGCCCCAGGTGGACGGCGCCGGCGTTCCAGTTGCCGGCGTTGTCGGCGGTGCGGATGTGAAAGTACCAGGAGTTGCCGTCGGTTAGCGCGGGGCTGGTGGTGGAGGAGCCTGTGGTGTCCACGGTGGTGTCGGGGAGGGTATCGGGAGAAGTGCTCCATTCGATGGAGTAGCCGTAGACGCCGCTCAGGGCATCCCAAGCGCCGGACCAGGAGACGTCTACGGTGTTATCGGTGGACCAGACGTAGGGGGTGTGGCTGGTGCTCCAGACGTTGGAGGGATTGGTCGGTGGGGTCTTGTCCACGATAATGTCCTCGGTGTTGCTCCAAGGGCTGGTCTGGCTTCCGCTCTTTGCCGCCACCCGGTAATAGTAATACCCATCCGCCTTGCCGGCGAAGGAGTACTGGCTGGAGGAGGTCGTGTACTCGGTGGGGCTGCCGAAGGAAGGGTTATCATCCTCCTGGAGGAGGTATGAGGTGGCCCCGGTTACATCGCTCCAATCCACGGTATAGTTTCCACTGGTGGAATACTCGCCGGGGTCATAGAGGGTGGGAGCCTGCAGGATGCCACAGGCAGCCTGGCCGGCGGCCAGGACGTTCAGGTAGCCGTAGCCATAGGTGTAATTGCCCTGGCCGGTGGGGGGCGCGCCACAGCTCCCGGCCGGCGGGGCGTCGGCGTTGTCCTGTAGAATCTCAAAGGTCTGGTCGATCTGCCCGATGAGCGAGGGACTACACGACCAGAGGAGCGCCACCGCCCCGGCCGAGTGCGGGCTGGCCATCGAGGTGCCGGAGTAGGTGCAATCCCAGCCGTCCGTGGGCACCGAGGAGCAAATGTTCACCCCAGGGGCGGAGATGTTCGGCTTGGTATAGGGGGTATAGGGGGGACAGCTGCCGCCGGGGGCGGGGCCGCGGCTGGAGAAGGAGGCGATGGTGCGGGAGGAGTTATGGGCAGCGCTGGCAAACGACACCTGGTAGATGCCGGGAGAGCCCAGGGTGGAGCAGGAGGGGCCGCTGTTGCCGGCAGAAAAGGCCGGGAAGATACCGGCCGCCCGCCAGGCTTCCACCTTGGCCTGATACCAGGTATTGCAACCGGGGCCGCCCCAGGAGTTGTTGACCACGTGTGGGCGGTTGGACGAACTGCCGCCGGGGGCCAAAATCCAGTCGGCGCAGGCGTTCAGGGCAAAAGTGGAGCAGGAGGTGTTCTCGCAGCCTTTGCAGGCGATCCACTGGGCGTTAGGGGCCATGCCGGCCTGCCAGGTCAGACCGGGGTCATCGTCGCCGACCATCGTGCCCATCACGTGGGTGCCGTGGCCGTTGTTATCGCAGGGGGTGCCCCCGCAGATGTTCGATGGGTCGTACCAGCAAGCGGAGTTGCCGGGGTTGCCCGGGCATTTGTAGGCCTGGTCCAGGGCGGGGTGGTTCCATTGTACGCCGGTGTCAATATTCGAAACGAGGATGCCGTCGCCCTGCACGCCGAACTGGGACCAAAAATCGTCGGCGTTGGTATCTATGATGCCCCAGGCGAGGGCCTGAGGGGTCGGTTCTGAGGTGGGATCGGGAGGGGCGATGGGGTCGATATGGTAGGTACGGGTAGCATAGATCCAGGCCACTTCGGGGAGGACGGCCAGGGTCTGAAGCGTCTGGAGGTCGCCGGCCCAGACGTAGAGTTCGTTCCCGGCGATAAAGGTCTGATAGCGCAGGCCACGGCCGTCCAGAAGGGCCTTGGCCCGTCCCTGAGAACGCCGCGTTGCTTCCGTTAAGGCCTGAACGACAAAGTCGCCACGTTCCTGCCAGGACATGGAATAGGCCGGGGACAGATCGGCCTGCTCGGCAAAGCGGACGACAAAGTCGGCCGTGCCCTCGGCAGCCAATCGGTCGAGCAGCAACGGTTCGATCTTGTCCCAATCCGAGTCCTGGATGTTCGGAGAGGCTGCGGAGGGGATGGAGAGATGAGGAAAAAAGAGCAGGGCAACGATGAGGAGCAAGCCAAACGTTAGCACCTGAGCCCGGGTACGATTTTCGGAAGGCATCAAAGCACCTCCTCGCCGGAAAATCGTCCGACGTACGTCAATGAAGGCAGTGCCTTCGCCTACCCCAAAAGCATAACCATCCGTTTTCGGATAGGTTCTATCGGGCTTCACGGACCCAATGCGACAGCCAGCCGGAAATTGTGCGCCGGTCCTGCCACATTCCCCGGCCGGATGTCCCTTTTGCCACTCGGATTTCAATAAACCTCGAGATAGTCGCGCAATTTTTTGCTTCGGGTAGGGTGGCGCAGTTTGCGCAGTGCTTTGACCTCGATCTGACGAACGCGTTCCCGGGTAACCCCAAAGGCCTCGCCGACTTCCTCGAGGGTGCGAATGCGGCCGTCGGTCAGACCAAAGCGCATCGAGAGCACCTCCCGTTCCCGTTCGTTCAAGGAATCGAGGACCTGACGCAATTGTTCCCGCAGCAGCCGGCGTGAAGCCTCGTCATCCGGCTCACGAACCTTCTGATCCTCGATAAAGTCTCCCAGATGGCTTTCTTCCTCCTGCCCCACCGGCGTTTCCAGGGAGACCGGCTCCATCGCCGTTTTGAGGATGGCCATCACCTTATCCAGCGGCAAATTGACCTCCGAGGCCAGTTCCTGCGGAGTGGGGTCGCGGCCCAGGGTTTGCTGGAGGCGGCGGGAGGTCCGGGTCAGACGGTTGATGAGTTCGACCACATGCACCGGAATACGGATCGCGCGACCCTGGTCGGCCAGAGAACGGGTAATAGCTTGTCGAATCCACCAGGTGGCATAGGTACTGAACTTGTATCCTTTGCCATAATCGAACTTTTCCACAGCCCGCAGGAGGCCCATATTGCCCTCCTGGACGAGGTCCAGAAGCGACATACCCCGGCCGATATACCGCTTGGCTACGTTAACGACCAATCGCAGGTTGGCTTCGATCAGGCGCCGGCGCGCCTCTTCCCCCTGGCCGACCAATGCCTCCAGTTCCTCCCGGCTCAGGACGCGGTCAGGGCTGAGCGCCTGCATGCTGCGCTGCCCGTGGAGGACCAGAGCCTCGCGGCTTCGGCGTTCCTCCGGCGACATCCGTTTCTCCGGAGGGAGGAGGTCATCGGCCCATATGGCCTCCAGGGCTTCCAGCCCCAGAAGGGCTTCGCCGGCCAGCGTTGCCTCGGAAATGTGCCGGGCCAGCCGGAGTTCCTCTTCGGGGGAGAGGAGCGGCACCCGGCCGATTTCCTGGAGGTAAAGGCGTACCGGGTCGTCCACACTCACCCCTTCTCCCTCGGACCTCCGCCGGACGGCCGCAGCCTCGGTACCCGAATGGGGCGCGGTTGGGGCTTTGTCCAATACCTCCGCACCGCATTCGAACAGTTCGGCGTAGAGCGTGTCCAACTGGCCGAGTTCGTTCTCCGGCCGGGGCAGGGTCTGGAGGATTTCCTCGATGGTCACATAGCCTCGTTCCTTGCCCAGTTCGATCAGCCGGCGCACTTCGGTGGAGGTACCCAAAGCGGGGGCATCGTGCTCCTCCCGCTCGATCTCGGCCAGTTCTTCCGGGCTGGGCTCGTGTTCGGCATCCTGTTCCGGGATATACGTTCTCATCACGATTCCCCCTGTGCCCTACCTACGGCAGGACCTTCCTCATCGCCCAAATACCGCCGGGCGTCCGGGAAAATCCGGCGCGGCGGCGGCATGGCAATCTCCCACCGGTGCTGGCTCAGGATGGAAAGTTGTCGGGAGATTTCCTGGGCCAGCGCCTGATTTCCTTCCTCCTGGGCCTGGGCCAACACTTCGGCGTACTCTCGGCGCTGACGCTCGTTGGCCAGAGCCCTCAACCGCTGCAAGCAATCCTGAAAAGCGCGCCGGGCGGTATCCTCATCCAGGGAGAGTTCCGTGTGGTGGCGGGTCAGCAGTTCTTCCAGATGGTGGCGCAGTTCGGATTCCAAGTCCTGCGGGCCGGCCGGGAGCATTCCCAGGAGCACACGGTGTTCCTCCTGGCTCAAAAGGGAGTCTATGCCGGCCGGGAGCATTCCCCAGAGCGCCGGGAAGCGGTAGAGCAGTGCCAGGAAGTAGCCCTCGACCACCTCTTCCCGACGTATCTCGGGCAAGGGGGAAAATTCCCCGGGCCCCTCTTCCGCCGATCCCGGGGTCCGGAAGCGCAGGAGCGGCCCTGCTTCCCTTGCAGCCGCCCCCGCGCGCCGGAGTTCGGCGGATACGGCCCGCTCGTCCACCCGCAGGAGGTGAGCCAGGTGCTGGAGATAGTGGGCCTGCCCCACCGGGTCGTGCACCTCGGCTAGAAAGGGAAGGGCCTGTCGGACGGCCTCGCGCTTGCCCTGGGCCGTCTCCAGGTCGGCCTCCTGGGCGATTTGCTCCAGCACAAAGTCGAGTATGGGGAGCGCGTGCTCCAGGCACCGTTCCCACTCGGTCCGGTCGGCCAGGATGACCTCGTCGGGGTCACGGCCGGCCGGCAGGACGACGATGCGCACCTCGCCGTCCAGTTCCCGTTCGAAACGCACCAGCCCCTGCGCCGTGGGTATCGGCACTAGGCGCTCATCCATCGCCTCGCGGATGACCTCCATCTCGCGTCGGACGCTCATCCGTCCGGCTGCGTCGGCATCCAGGGCCAGGTAGAGCCGCCGGGTCATCCGCTTGAGGAGACGCACCTGGGCAGCGGTGAGGGAAGTACCCATCGGGGCGACGACGTTTTTGTAGCCCTCCTGATGGGCCATCAGGACGTCAAAGTACCCTTCCACCAGGATGGCCCGCCCTTCGTGGCGGATGGCGGGAGCCGCTTGGTCCAGGCCGTAGAGGAGGGCCCCTTTATCGAAGATAGGGGTCTGCGGCGAGTTCAGGTATTTGGGCTGCTGGGAAGCGTCCAGGGCCCGTCCGCCGAACCCGACGATGTTCCCCTGGAGGTCCCGGATCGGGAAGATAAGGCGGTGGCGAAAGCGGTCGTAGGAACCCGCACCCTCCTCGCGTTCGACCACCAGGCCGGCCATACGGATTTCGGATTCACCGTAGCCACGTCCGCGCAGATGGGAGACAAGGGCTTCCCAGCGGTCGAGGGCATAGCCCAACCCAAAGGCCTGCACCGTCTCCACCCGAATGCCCCGCTGCTCCAGATAGGCGCGGGCCGTTGCTCCGGCGGGGTTCTGGAGTTGCTCCTGGAAGAAGCGGGCAGCCTCACGATGGATCTCCAGAAGCCGGCGGCGTATCCTCTCGGCTTCTTGTTCCTGGGGGGAGGGGGGACGGAGCATCACCCCGGCCCGCCGGGCCAGAAGTTGTAACGCCTCGGGAAACTCCAGGCGCTCCAGTTGCATGACGAAGGTAAAGACATCCCCGCCGGCCCCGCACCCGAAGCAGTGGTAGTGTTGAGACTCGGGAAAGACGAAAAAGGAGGGAGTACGCTCCTGGTGAAAGGGACAGAGGCCCCTGTAGTTACGCCCGGCCTTTTTCAAGGGCACGCGCTCCCCGATCACCTCGACGATGTCCAGTCGAGACTTGACTTCCTCAATGGCGCTCATCCTGTCCTTCCGGGGCACTTCCGCCAGCCGGCGGCATCATCCACCTCGATCCAGCGCAGCACTTCACGGACCCGGCGGCGGAGAGAAGGATCCGGGTCCTTCAGCGCAGCCTCCAGGTCAGGCACATCCTCCGTCGTGGCCAGTCCGACCAGAGCATCGGCCGCTGCCCGGCGCACCCGGAGGTCCCCTGCCCTCAGAGCCTCCAGCAGGGCCGGCCGGCTTTCCGGTTCGCCGATTTCCCCCAGGGCGCGGGCCGCCTCCCCTTGCTCTTCCGGGTTTCCCCGGCGCAGGAGGGCGCACAGGCCGGCCACATCACGGGCCGCCCGGAGGCGTCCGACCTGGGGGAGGCCGCGGCCGTGAAAGCCCAGTCCCACGGCCAAGGCCAGCCCGCCGAAAGCCTGCACGCCGACCACGGTATAGAAATAGTCCAACGCGGGAAGGACTTGTCCTGAGCCTTGTGGAAGAAAGGTGCGGATACGGGCGGCGGCAAAGGCCGAAAGGAAGTAGAGGGCAAAGCAGGTGGCGGCGGCCGTCGGAGCCCGGGCCCGGCTTCCGGAAAGGAGCCAGGCGATGAAACAACCCAGCGGGATCACCACCGTGCTCAACACGGCCGGCCGGTAGTCCCCGGGGGTCGCCTGGGGGGCCCACAGGAAAAGGTCGAGGAGGGCCACCACCAGGCCTCCCAGGAAACCGATCAAGACCTTGAGAAAAACACCGGCCTCGAACATCTGGCGCATTGAACGCCTCCGGGACATCCCGCGCGCTTACCCGATTCCCATTTGCATTTTAAAGCAAAGAGCGTGGGATGTCAAATCCGGTTTCCGGGGCAATCGCATTTTCGGTAGCGGTGGGAAATCCGGATCAAAAATGGGGCCAAAGGACTTGTCCTGAGCCTTGTCGAAGCCCAACCATGGCCCGAAACCCCGGCCGGTGGGGCACCGGGCCTGAAGCGCTGGCGATCTCCGCGTGGGAGTGTCAACGTCGGTATATCCCCTGCCGATCCAGTTCCTCCCGCAGGATGCGCAACTCCTCGGCAGTAGGCGGCTCGGTTACGCCCAGGTCGGAGGAAAGGCGCAGTTCCCAGCCCACTGCCTTCTGCACTTCCTCCAGGGTCACCCCCGGATGAAGGCGCTCCAACACCATCTCGCCGCCTTCAAAGCCCAGAAGACACCGGTCGGTAATGACGCGCTCCGGTCCTCGGCCGGGCATGCCGAGGGCCGCCCGCTCGCCCTTTCCCCCCAAGTGGCCGGGGCTGGTGAGAAAATCCAGCCGCTCCACAAAGGAACGCCGGTTCAGCGGCATCATGATAAACACACGCCCGATGTTAATGGCGATCTCGCAGGCCCCACCGCTGCCGGGCAGCCGGACCCTGGGATGGGTATAGTCACCGATCACGGTGGTGTTCAGGTTGCCGAAGCGGTCCACCTGTGCCCCGGAAAGGAGCGCTACCTCCAGCCGGCCGCCCTGCAGATACAGCCCGAAGAGGTCGGCCTGGGAACAGACCAGGGTAGACCGGCTCACCAGGGCGGGGTCGCCGATGGAGAGCGGCATCCGGGCCGGCCGTGCCCCGAAGATACCGCTTTCGTAGATCAGTTCCAACTCCGGCGCCACCGTCCGCCGGGCCAGGTTGCAGGCGATGTTCGGCGGCCCCACCCCGACAAAGACGGTGCGCACCCCGGCGAGCGCCCGCGCTGCCGCTACGATCATCATTTCTGTAGGGGTGTATTCCATCGGTATTCTCCTTGGGTCCACAAGGCCATGGGCACCTTGCCCTATGCGCCGGCATCCCTCCTCCCTGAAAGGGCGGGCGAACCACGGTTCGCCCCGCATCTTCCGTTCCCCCTTCCTGCGGCCGTTGGGCAGGGTTACCCTGCCTCCGCGGTCTCAACGATACGCCCCATAATTTACCGCCCCTGACCAGGCTTCCCCGGGCCTCAGGCGCTCCCAGACCTCTGTGCCCATCTTCTCCACATAGGCCTTTCGATCCGGCAGGCCGTAGACCCACTCCTCCAGCCAGGCCCGGGTTTCGGCCTCGTCGCGGCTCACTTCGTCCCAGCGCAGGTAAAAGGCGTTGTCGCGGTCGTAATAGCCCTGGACGTAAGAGGGATGGGCCCCGTACGGCTCCCATACCACCGCATCTACGATTAGGCCGGGGATTAGGGTGCGGTTGGGATCGGTCCGGATGACCTCCTCGTCCACAATCTCCTCCACCACGACGATGACATGCCGTGCGGCAAAGGCGGCTTCCTTCTGCACCCCGAGCAGCCCCCAGAGTTGGGTGTTCCCATGGACGTCGGCCCGCTGGGCATGAAGGATGGCTACATCGGGGTTGAGTGGCGGCACAGTGGCGATCTCCTCTTCCCCGTAGGGGTTTTTCACAAAGCGGATGCGGGGGTTGACCCGAGGCATATCGCTCCCCATGTAAGAACGCAACGGGAAAAAGGGCAAACGCCAGGCCCCGGCAAGATACCGCCCCACCATGCCGAAATGGGAATATTCCTCCAGTTCCAGAGGCGCAGGGATGCCCTTTTCCACCGCCCGGCGGATGGCATGGAGCGAGCCGACGCCGGGATTGCCCAGGTAGGAAAAGACGAGTTTCCGGGCACAACCGGCCGCCACCATCTGGTCGTAGAGGAGGTCGGGCGTCATCCGGCAGAGGACGAGCTCGCGCCGGCCCTGACGGATAATCTCGTGGCCGGCGGCAAAAGAGATACAGGCGGTAAAACCCTCAATGGCTACCGTGTCACCGTTGTGGACATAGGCGGCAATGGCCTCGCGCATGGGGGTGAGTTTCATCGTGCCTCCTCCGGCGCCTCACCGGGGGACCATCGGTAAGTCAGTTTGTAACTGCGGGTGATCGGGAAAGTCTCGGTGGACCGGATACCCGGAATGTGGTGCAGGCATCGGGTGAGGAGATCGCTCAGATGGCGCAGGTCACGGCAAAAGACCTCCACCAGGAGGTCCCAATTCCCCAATGTCATCACCAGATAACTGACCTCCGGCAGGGCACTCACCCGGGAAGCCACCTCTTCTACCTGACCCGGCTCGACACGGATGCCGATGAGCGCCGGGGCCTGGAAACCGAGGGCATAGGGGTCGGCGATGGCTACCGTGCGCACAATGCCCTGGCGGACCAGGTTGCGGTAACGGCTGCGCACGGTCGTCTCGGATACACCGGCTTTTCGGGCGATTTCCGTAAAGGGGGTGCGCCCGTCGGCCTGAAGCGTCTGCAGAATCAGGCGATCGAGTTCGTCCACTATGTTCCTCCCGGCGATTTGCATATCAACATTTCAACCCAATTTTAGCACACATTTCGTTTTATTGCAACGTATAAACTTTGTTTTTCGATTTGACAGCCGGCCCGTTCTATGATATGCTTCTCCTACCCGATTTCTTCTCGACGTCAGGGGCCGGAGGCCCCGGGAGGAGAAAATGGCCGGCCGAATCGCTTCGATTTCCAACCCACGCCTGCGCTTGGACATCCTCAGCCCCGAGGATGTCCGGCGTCTTCACACTGCCACCCTGGACGTGATCGAGACGGTCGGAGTGCGCTTTCCCTCGAAAAAGGCGCTCGACCTGTGGGAAGCGCATGGGGCTCGGGTGGACCGGAGGACGATGGTCGTGTGGGCCCCGGGACACCTCATCGAGGAGGCCCTCCGCGCCGCCCCACCCACTTATCCCCTGGCCGCCCGCATCCCCGACCAGGACCTCCCGCTGGACGGAAACCACGTCTATGTGGGCACCGACGGCTGCGGAGTGGAGGTGCTCGACCTGGAGACGGGGAAGCGCCGGCGCTCCTGCCTTCGGGATGTAGCCGAGATCGCCCGCCTGGCCGACGCTTTGGACGAGGTGGCCTTTCACTGGGTGCCCGTCTCGGCCCAGGATTGCCCGGCGGAAAAACGCGGACTCTATGAAATCCAGGCCATCTGGATGAATTCGACCAAGCACGTGCAGACGGAGAGCATCTACTCCGAACGCGAAGCCCGTGCTGCCGTGGAGATGGCCGCGGCCATAGCCGGTGGGAAGGAATCCCTGCGCCGACGACCGATCCTTTCGATTACGGAATGTACCCTCTCTCCGTTGGGCCAGGATGGGGGAAGCCTGGAGGCCGCCCTGGTCGCCGCCGAATCCGGCCTGCCGGTAGGCTTTATGACCATGGCCTCCTGCGCCTCCACCGGCCCGGCCACCATGGCCGGAACGCTCGTCGTCGGCAACGCCGAGGTCCTGAGCGCCCTGGCGCTGATCGAACTGGCCCATCCCGGCGCCCCCGTCTTTTATGCCGCCGCCCAGACGGCCATGGACCTGCGCACCGGAGCCTATACCGGCGGCGGCCCGGAGGACTTTATCTTCGGAGGGGCCACCAACCTCCTGGCCGATTTCTACCGGATTCCCCTCTCCATGGGCTCTTTCGCTACCGGGGCCAAGGAGCCGAACTGGCAGGCCGGGATCGAAAATAGCCTCTCCACCCTGATGGCCTCGCTGGCGATGTCGGATATGCTCCTGGGCGTGGGTCTCCTCCACGGCAGCCGTATCTGGTCCTACGAGCAGGCCCTGATGGATTGCGAGATCTTTCGCATTGTCCGCAAGATGATGGCCGGCATCGTCGTGGACGAGGAGACGCTGGCGCTGGAGGCCATCCGTGAGGTCGGGCCCGGCAGCAACTTCCTTACCCACCGTCACACCCGCCGACACCTCTCGGACCTCTGGGTGCCCACACTCCTGGACCGGCGGCCTTACGAGGCATGGGAGAGGAAACGAGACGGGGCTCGCGATTGGGCCGCCGCCCGGGCGCGGGAGATTCTATCCACCCACCAGCCGGAGCCGCTGGACGAACGCCTGGCCGCCGAACTCGACCGAATCATCGCCCTGGCGTGAGGGTTGCGATGGGCGAAGTATTTTCGGACCTGGTCCTTTCCGAAGGCCGCATCGTGGACGGCTGCGGCAACCCCTGGTATCGGGGCGATGTGGGCATCCGCGGCGACCGTATTGTCCGCATTGCCCCGCCCGGGATGCTACGCGGCCAAAGGACGATCCACGTGGGAGACCGCTACATCGCTCCGGGCTTTGTAGATGTCCACACCCACTCCGACCTTTCCCTCCTCCTGAACCGTCGGGCGGAAAGCGTGGTACGCCAGGGCGTGACCACCGAGGTCCTGGGCAACTGCGGGACGTCGCCGGCTCCGGTCTCCCCCGATCATCTGGACGACCTCCGCCACTTCTGGGGGAGCATTGCTTCGGCCCCCGGCGTCTCCTGGCGCTGGCGCACCTTTGCCCAGTACCTCCGGGAACTGGAGCGGGGAGGCCTATCTATCAATGTGGCTTCCCTGGCTGGCCACAGCGCGCTCCGTCTGGCGGTGATGGGCTGGGCGGAACGTTCCCCCACACCGGAGGAATTCGCCCGGATGCAGGAACTTCTGGAGGAAGCCCTTCGGGCCGGAGCCTTTGGCCTCTCCACCGGGTTGGTCTATCCGCCGGGCTGCTTTGCCGAGACGGAGGAGATCGTCGCCCTTGGCCGGCTGGTGGCCCGCTACGGCGGTCTCTATGCCTCGCACATCCGGGGGGAGCGAGAGACGATCCTGGAAGCGGTGGCCGAGGCCATCGAGATCGGCCGGCGAGCCGGGGTACCGGTACAGATTTCCCATAACGCCCCTAAATACGGCGCACCCTGTGACGCCACGGCCAATCTGCGCCTGGTGGAAGAGGCCCGCGCCCGCGGCCAGGACGTCACGGTGGATAACGACGTGCACACCGACCTGGGGCCGGCCCTCGCCGATGCCCTGCCCCAGTACCTCCACGAGCGCAGCGACGAGGAACTGGCCGTCCTCCTGAGCAATCCGGAGGCGCGTCGGCGAATTCGCCAGGAGATCATCCAGGAGAAGCGGCCGGCCTTCGGCCCGGTCGGCCTCCTCCGCCACGGCCGCTGGGACCGCATCATCGTCTTCCATTCGCCCCATACCCCCGAAGCCGTGGGCCAGACCATTGCTACCCTGGCCCAGGAGCGCGGCCAGGACCCTTTCGACACCTACTTCGACCTCATCGTCGCCAACGGGAGCAAAGCCCAGGCCCTCTTCGATTACATTGACGAGGCCAACATCCGCATCCTCCTCTGCCACCCGGCGGTGATGATCGTCTCCGACGGCCAGGCTCTGGCTCCTTACGGCTTTTTGAACGATCCACCGCCCTATAGCCCCTGCTCCTACGGCGAGTTCCCCGGCGTCCTGCAACGCTACGTCCGGGAAAACCCGGTGCTGACGCTGGAGGAGGCTATCCGCAAGATGACCTCCTTCCCGGCCCAGCGCTTTGGTCTCCACGACCGTGGCCTCCTGCGCACCGGTGCCCGGGCCGACATCGTCGTTTTCGACCTGGAACGTGTGCGCGACCGGGCCACCAGCCTTTTTCCCCATCCCTACCCTTTCGAAAACTATCCCCACCGCTACCCGGAGGGCATAGACTACGTCCTGGTCAACGGCGTAGTGGTGGTGGAGGAAGGCGAACACACCGGCGCCATGCCCGGACGGGTGCTGCGGCATCGGTCCGGCAGCCGGAGGAGAAGCGAAAGGAGGTGAGAATATGGAAAACACCATCCCTTTCCTCAAGGTGAGCGGCGATTACCGTGAGGTGGGCCAGCAGATCGGCGAGAAGATGCGGCCGATGCTCAAACGTGTGTTGAGTTGGATGCATTCCTCCCTTCCGCCGGGGGTAACCTGGGACGACATGCTCCTCAAGGGCCGGATCTGCCTGGCCCACAGCCAAAGCGTCTACCCCCATTTTGTGGAAGAACTGGAAGGCATCGCCGAAGGGGCCGACCTGCCCTTTGAAGAAGTTTTCCTGGGCATATGTGAGGAGCTGTGGGAACCGGCAGCCTGGCAATCGGGAAGGGACTTGCCTCTCTTGCGGGGTTGTACCGACTTCGCAGCCCGTGGTCCGGCCACCGCGGACGGCTCTACCCTGATCGCCCACACCAACGATACCTCGCCCGAGTTCGAGGACCACCTGGCCGTCCTGCAGGTGCAGGCCGGTGATGATCCCGAGTTCCTGGGCGTTACCATCGGCGGGTTGGGCTTTAGCGCCGGCTTCAACGCCGCCGGCATCAGCATGACCGGAAACGCCGTCTCCTGTCGGGACATCCGCCCCGGCGTGCCCCGTCTGCTCATCGCCCGGGCCATCCTGGCAGCCAAACGGCTGGGCGAGGCCATGGATGCCTGTCTCCTGCCGATGCGTGCCTCTAACTACAACAACATCATCGCCGACCCCCACGGCGAGATTTACTGCATGGAAGGCTCCGCCACCGACTGCGAACCGATTTACATCGAGAGGAACATCATGGCCCATACCAACCACTACCTCAGTTGGCCGATGCGCCCCTTTGAAGCCAACCCGCACCGTATCGGGAACTCGATCCTCCGCTACTACCGTGCCCGGCGTCTTCTGCGGGAGAACTATGGGAAGATCTCGCCGGCCCTCCTGCAAAAGATCCTCGCCGACCATGCCAACTACCCGGCCTCGATCTGCAAGCACGACGGCTCTTCGGTGACCGTCTTCAGCATCATCATCAACCTGAACGAACTCAAGGCCTGGATCGGCCGCGGCCGGCCCTGCCAGACCCAGTACTTTGAGTACAAACTCGAGCCCTGGTCGGCAGAGTAGGGCGGGATCGGCGGATTTGGGGTCGCGGGGTGGCGGGGTCATCCCGTCCCCAAGAGAAGAAGCGAGGTGAAGATGATGCTCCGGCGAGCCCTGGAAATTCAGGAGCAACTGGTCGCCTGGCGGCGGGACTTTCATATGCATCCCGAACTGGGCTTCCAAGAAGTCCGGACGGCTTCCTGTATCGCCGAAGTGCTGGGTGCGTTGGGCTACCGGGTGCGCACCGGGGTGGGCCGTACCGGGGTTGTGGCGGAACGCGGCACAGGCCATCCCATCGTGGCCATCCGCGCCGATATGGATGCGCTTCCTATCCAGGAAGCCAACCCGGTGTCTTACGCTTCTCGTGTTCCCGGTGTGATGCACGCCTGCGGCCACGACGTCCACACCGCCTGTGCCCTGGGCGCGGCTATGCTCCTTGCCCAGGAGGACTTGGGCGGGACGGTGCGCTTCCTCTTTCAACCCTCCGAGGAGGCCAACGACCCGGAGGGACAAAGCGGCGCTCCCCGCATGGTGGAGGATGGGGCGATGGAGGGCGTGGATTCCATCCTGGCCCTGCACGTGGATCCCTCCCTGGCCGTGGGGGAGATCGGGCTGCAGGCCGGCCCCGCCTCGGCCGGAGTGGACACCTTCTACGCCACCGTCACCGGCCGGGGCGGCCACGGTTCGGCCCCGCATGACGTTGTGGATACCATCTACCTGGCCGCCCATGCCATCCTGGCCGTCCACAGCATCGTCTCCCGCCGGCTGCACCCAACCGATACCGCCGTCGTGAGCATCGGCTCCATCCACGGCGGCCAGGCCGATAACGTCATCCCAGAGCGGGTGGAGATGAGCGGGACGATCCGCTTCCTCAAACCGGATGTCCGGCAGCGCATCCACGCCGAACTGGAGCGGGCGCTGAGCGTGGCCCGGGCCCTGGGCGGAAGTTACGAACTGCGGATCGCGCCCGGCTGTCCTCCCATGCAGAACGACGCCCAGGTGACGGAACTTCTGAGAGAGGTTGTGCGCGACCTCCTGGGCGAGGGGCACGTTCCTCCTCCTCGAACCGAGATGGGGGCAGAGGATTTCGGCGCCTTCACCGCCCTGGCCCCCGGGTCCATGTTCGGCCTGGGATGTCGCATCGATGGGGACGAACGCAAGGCCCACAACCCGCGCTTCGATGTGGACGAGCGGTGTCTGCCCATCGGCGCGGCTATCCTGGCCGAAGCGGCGCTGCGGCTGCTGCGGAGGCCGGCGATCGGATCATCGGGCCGGCGATGAACGGCGACTTGCTGCTCGGGCTGGGCTGGCTTTTTCTGGGCACGGTGGGCTGCCTGGCGTTATCCAGACACCTCCAGGAGACGGCCCTGAGGGAGATGGACCGTCTCCTGGGGGAAATCGGTCTGTCCCTCTTTGCCCTGCTGACTCTTCCCGGCTTTTTCCTTCATGAGGCGTCCCATGCTGCGAGCGCCTTCTTGCTGCGGGTTCCGGTCCGCCGGGTGCATTTTATCCCCCGCCCCTCTCTCGACGGGCGTTCCCTGAGCGCATCCGTCGAGATCGGCCGGCGTGACCCCCTGCGCATGGCGCTGGTGGCACTGGCACCCCTCCTGGCCGGGATGGCGGCGCTGGGCCTGCTGTGCGGCGTATCGGGCACATCGGCGGCCGATCCACGCCCCTGGGTACGCCTTCCGACCTGGCTGGCCCACCTGGACTGGGGCAGTTCCTCCCTTTGGGCCTCCCTCTATCTGATCGTTTCTGTAAGCCTCCATATGGCCCCCAGCCGGGCAGATTGGGTTTATGTGCCCGGGGGAATGGCGGCGCTGTGGGGGATGCTTTTCCTCTCTGGGTTTCTCCTGCCGCTCTTCGGAGAGGCCCTGCCCAGGCAGGTGGGAAGCCTCCTTATCCGGCTGGGCGATGGCCTCCTGGTCGGGGCCACGCTCAACGGAGTGCTTCTTGTCCCTTTCCTGCTGCTCCGGTGGTGGAGGATATGAAAGGGAACTGGAGAGATACCCGGCGTTCGGAAACGGTCCTGGTCCGCGAGGCTACAGGGGAAGACCTTACGGCCGTCGAGGGCCTGCTGAGGAGGTCTCCCCACTCGTACAGCGGCCTGGGGGGGGCCCTGCGCGAGGCGCTGCGGGAGGACCTGGCGTTGACCGCCTGGCAGGCCGGGGAGCCGGCTGGCCTTGTCATCGTCCACCGCCAGGGACCGGAAGTGGCCTGGATTTACGCCTTTTCTGTGGCCCGGAAGGTCTCCTTGGAGGCCGTGGGGGCGGCCCTGCTTTCCGGGCTGGAGGAGCGATTGGGGCCGATGGGGGTATCCTATCTGGCCTATATGGACGAATACGACCTCCCCTGGCTACGTCGTCTCCTGGAGCGGGCCGGCTTTGCCCGGCACACCCGGGTGGTCGGTTTCGAGGTCCGGGCCGGCCCTCCGCCGAGTTGGGGAAACCGGGAGGTGGAGGTACGTCCGGCCGGACCGGCCGACCTCCCGGACATCGCCCGGCTGGATCAGGCCGCCTTTGGCCCCATCTGGAGTTATAGCGAACACGTCTTCCGAAGCGTATTGGGCACGGAGGCCCTCTTCCTCCTGGCCCGGGAAAAGGGGGCAACGGTGGGCTATATCCTCTGTACTACGCATCCGGAGCAACGTGCTCACGTCGTTCGAGTGGCTATCTCCCCCGAGCACCAGGGTCGGCAGATCGGGGTTCGCCTGTTGGCCGAAGCGCTGGCCGCTCTCTGGACACGGGGGGTAGAATGGGTCAGCCTGAACACCCAGGAGGAAAACCGGCGCTCCCAACGCCTCTACCGATGGTTCGGCTTCCGTCCCACGGGGGAGGCAGTGGGAGTATGGGTGAAGCGGCTCCTGTCTCCATGATGTGATGTAGACATGTTGCATTATACAGAGACCGGTAAGTGCAAGCGCCGTTGGGGGAGAGAAAAGAGGCTGTCGCTCCGATTGTGCAACAGGTCTTGCTCTACAGAACACCCATGCCCGCATCCGCCGGGAACGGCTCAAGGGGAGGGGACGGGGCGCTCCGTCCGCACCTCTACCATCCGCCCATCGGTGATCACCTCGACGGTGCCTTGGCGGTCGGTGCGATAGAGGGGGATGCCGGCCCCTTCCACCAGGTCTAGGGTGCGGGCATCGGGGCCGATGTGGTAGCCGGTTCCGGCCGAGACGACGACGACGGCCGGCCGCACGGCCTCCAGGAAACGTCTCGACAGGGCATCCGCTTCCGCCTGGCGGGGCATCAGGAGGACCCTGCTCCGGAGGTCGGCTTCCGTCGCCAGGAGGGCCTCCTGAGCGGCCGGCCCGGCCGCCGGCGGGAGGAGGGCCGAGAAATCTCCGTAGCACACCCGCAGGACCAGGGCGTCGTCGTCCTCCCCGGGAAGGGTGTGGGGCAGGGGGTCGGAGCCGGGGTAGAGCACCTCGATCACCACCCCATCGCCGAGGTCGAGTCGGGCACCTCGGAGCAGAGGGAGGACCTGCACGCCGGCCCGCGCCAGAAGCACCTCCCAGCGTTCGATGGCCGGCCCGGCGGTCCGGCGGCCGGGCCGGCCGGCCACCCGCACCGGGTAACGCTCCACAATGGCCACCGGGCCGGCAAGACGTTCCGCCGCCACCTCGCTGAGCAATACCATCTCCAGCCCCGGCTTCCAATACGGTTGCAATCGGCCCAGCCGGTCGAGAAGGGCCGTGGCATCCGGTCCGCCGTCTATGAGCACGGCCTTCCCGGAAGGCGAAAGGAGGAGGATGGCATTCCCCTGTCCAACGGGGAGAAAATAGAGGTGCAGCCGGCCGTCAGGCCGGCCCTGGAAAAGCGTCAGGAGGGCCAGCGCCACCAACAGAAGCGGGCCGGCCACCCGCCAGAGAAGAGGAATGCGTCGCCAGAACTCGATAAACCCTTCCACCCCGTTCCTCCTGGAATAAGTATATCCGACTTCGGCCCACTTGTCAACAGTTGTCCATCCATCTTTATCTCCCGCCGGCCACCTCCGCTAGATACCAGGCGAAAAAACGGCGCATCCCTTCTTCCACCGGCGTCCTGGGCTCAAACCCCAACAATCGCCGGGCTTTGGAGATGTCAGCATAGGTCAGAGGAACATCGCCCGGCACCGGCGGCAGCCGCACCAACCGGGCCTTTCGGCCGACGATTCCCTCGATCAGGGCGATAAACGCCTCGGTGGGGATGGGGTGGGAATTCCCCAGATTGATGATCTCGAAAGGAAAATCGGCCTCCAGAGCCGCCAGTACACCGGCGATGATGTCGTCAATGTAGGTAAAATCGCGCCGGTGTCCCTGTCCGAAGAACTCCAGCGGTTCTTCACGGTAGATCCAGTCCAGGAAGCGATACGGAGCCATATCCGGCCGGCCACGTGGACCGTATACGGTGAAAAAGCGCAAACAGGTGCAGCGCAGGCCGTAGAGGTGGTGGTAGGTATAGGCCAGGAGTTCGGCCGCCCGCTTGGTGGCGGCATAAGGCGAGATGGGATGGATGCAGGGGTCATCCTCCCGGAAAGGGGCTCGGCTGGTCGCCCCATAGACCGAGGAACTGGAGGCCAGCACAAAGTTGCGCACGCCCCAACGGCGGGCTTCCTCCAGCAGGACCAGCGTGCCCCCGACGTTGACCTCCGCATAGAGCCGGGGCTGCTGTACCGAGTAGCGCACCCCGGCCATGGCGGCAATATGCACCACCCGCTCCGGCCGCTCCTGCCCAAAGAGGGCCGCTACGGCCCCTTCGTCCCGGATGTCGGCCTCGTAAAGACGAAAGCCGGGATGGGCCAGGCATCCGGTAATGTTGCGTCGTTTGCGCTCCGGACTGTAGTAGTCGTTGAAGTTATCCAGGCAGATGACCCGTTCCCCCCGGGCCAGCAACACCTCGCAGAGGTGAGAACCGATAAAGCCGGCCCCCCCGGTAACCAGGACGCTCACAACCGCCCCTCCCGGGCCAGTTTCTCCCGAAACCAGGGGATGGTACGGCGCAAACCTTCCTCCAGAGAGATCCGCGGCTCCCATCCCAGAAGCCGACGGGCCAGGGTAATGTCCGGCTGGCGAACGTTGGGGTCATCCCGGGTGCGCTCGTCCTTCGGAACGATGAACCGGATAGGAGAGGAACTGCCCGTGACTTCCAGCACCTTCCGGGCAAATTCCAGGATGGTCATCTCCTGGGGATTGCCCAGGTTGACCGGGGCGCAATAATCGCTTCGCAGGAGGCGGACGAGCCCCTCCACCATATCGTCAATATAACAGAAGGAGCGGGTGCGGCTCCCATCGTCATAGACGGTGAGCGGCTCCCCCAGGAGAGCCTGACAAATAAAGTTGGGGACAACACGGCCGTCGTCCAGGCGCATACGGGGCCCGTAGGTGTTGAAGATACGGGCAATACGAGTGGGGATGCTATGGGCACGGTGGTAGGCCATCGTCAGGGCCTCGGCAAAACGCTTGGACTCGTCATAGACACCGCGGGGGCCTACCGGGTTGACGTTGCCCCAGTACGTCTCCGGCTGAGGGTGCACCTGAGGATCGCCATAGACCTCGGAGGTGGAAGCCAGTAGGAAGAGGGCCTTCTTGGCCAACGCCAGCCCTAGGGCGTTGTGGGTGCCCAGGGCCCCCACCTTGAGGGTCTGGATCGGCTTCTCCAGATAGTCCACCGGGCTGGGCAGAGAAGCCAGGTGCAACACGGCATCCAGCGGCCCTTCCACGGCGATGTAGCGGGTAACGTCGTGACGGACAAAGGAGAAACACTCGTTTGTCAGCAGATGGGCGATATTGTCCATGCTCCCGGTGACCAGGTTGTCCATGGCAATGACTTCATGTCCCTCGCCCACTAGCCGGTCGCAGAGGTGGGAACCGATGAATCCGGCTCCCCCGGTGATCAGGATGCGCATTCTCTACCCCCTGTTCCAACGTGCCAACGGTTAGTACGCTCCTTTGCCGCCGATCACGGCCGGAATCGTCCGCAGGAGGATGAGGATGTCCAGCCACAGGCTCCAGTTCTCGATGTAGTAGATGTCCAGGCGGATCATATCCTCGAAGGAAAGGTCGCTACGTCCGGAGATTTGCCACAGCCCGGTGACGCCGGGGAGCACCTCCAGCCGCTTGCGTTGCCAGGGCTGGTACTGGGCCACCTCGTCGGGGGTGCCCGGGCGAGGCCCCACCCAACTCATTTCCCCCAGGAGGATGTTCAGGACTTGAGGAAGTTCGTCTATGCTGGTACGGCGCAGGATGCGGCCGACGCGGGTCACGCGGGGGTCGGCGCGAATCTTAAAGAGGGGACCGTCGGCCTCGTTCAGGGCGGCCAGTCGCCTCTTTTCCCTTTCCGCACGCTCGTACATCGTGCGGAACTTGAAGACGGTAAAGGGCCGGCCTTTCCGCCCAATGCGCTTCTGCGTAAAGAGGACGGGGCCTGGGGAATCCAACTTGATGGCTACGGCAACCAGGAGGAAGAGCGGCCAGCCGAGCACAAGGACCAGGAGCGAGAGGAGCACATCCATCGCCCGCTTCAGAAGGAGGTTCCATCCCCGAATGGCCACCTCTTTCAGGCTCAGGAGGGGGATGCCGCCCAATTCGGCGATGTCCACCCGGTCGAAACTCATCTCGTAGATATCGGGGGCCAGGCGAAAGTCCACCCCCTCGCTGCGGCAGTAGGCGGCCGCCTCCAGCGCCTTCCGATGTGCTTCCGAGGGCAGGGCAATAATGACCAGGTCAATCCGACAGGGTTCCAGAAGCAGGGGAAGGTCTTCCGGCCGGCCCAGGTAGCGGAACGACGCATCCCCATCGGGGTTCCCCGACGGGTGGGCATCGTCCACATAGCCGACCAGAAAATAGCCCAATTGGGGTTGCTGGCGGATGGTCTGCATGACCTGCTGCCCCAGCGGGCTGGCCCCCACCACCAGCACCCGCTCGGCCGCAACGCCCTGACGCCACAGCCACTGCATCCCCCGGTGCAGCACGGCCCGCCCCAACCCGACGGTGAGGATCATACATAGCCAGGCGTAGACATAGAGGAGGCGGCTCCAGTAAGTCTGGGTCGCATAGAGGACGACGACGAGGGCAGCCACGGCCAGGGTTGTGCTGCCGGCCACCCGCGAAAGGGTCTCCAGCCAGGGCGTCCCCCGGGGCAGGCGGTAAAGTCCCCGCGCCTCAAAGAGGGCCAGGAGGAACAGGACCAGCGTCACGCCGATCCAGAGGAAACGACTCAAGGGCAGGTCGTACTCCTCCAGGACGGCCTGCCCCAGTTCCAGTTCGTAGCGCAGGACATAGGCCAGCACAAAGCCCAGAAAGGCCGTAGCCGCGTCAAAGAGGAGAAGGCCGGTATGGCTGATCATGCGGCGTAGCGGACGGGTCATTTGCCGGCTCCTCGGCACAGGTCTTTTTTATATTATACCACTCTTTTCCCCTGTGCGCGGAGCCTCTATGCCCGGGTGGTTGGTTACGCGTTACCGGATACCTCTTCTCCCCACCCGGGGCCTTTACCTCGACCATACCCGCCGCAACACCTCTGCAAGAGTGGCCAGATCCGCCGGCTTCTGCAGCCACTCCTTCCCGTGCCAGCACCTCGCGGAAAGTCTCCTCCAGCGGATAGCCGGTCATATGTGTGGTATAATGTTTCCAACTTTTACCTGGAGGACCTTGCGACCCATGATCAGAAAAAGGAGGAAAGATGACACTCCGTCTGCTCCTTCCCATGCTCCTCATCCTTCTGCTCCTCTTTGGGGCATCGGTACCGCCGGCCTACTCCGACGTGGCGGCACCGCCCCCGCCAACCCCTCCCCCGACCGGCACCTCCGGCCCCTTTGTCGGGGGACCGGTCCATCCCTACGTCTGGAACGGCGACCTGCGCGACTTGCCGCAACTGGAGGAGGGCTTCCCTCCGCCCCGGGAAGTTTCTCCGCTCCGGATTCCCGGCAAAGTGCCGGCCACTCCGAAATCGTGGGTGGATCCGGTGGCCCAGACCTGGTCTGGCCGGGGCAAGATGCCGGAGCCCCTCATCCATTTCGCCGGCCTGAACATGAGCGAAGGCGGCGGCTGGCACCCGCCCGATACCAACGGCGATGTCGGCCCCAACCATTACATCCAGGTGGTCAACATCGCCATCGGTATCTTCGACAAGGCCACCGGCACCCCCCTGGTCAAAATCTCCTACAACGACTTCTTCCAGGGGCCGCCCGGCTCCCCCTGCGATAACCAGAACCGGGGCGATGTGGTCGCCCTCTACGACGCCATGGCCGACCGCTGGATCATCACCGACTTTGCCCTCCCCTGGGGTGAATCCCACGAGTGCATCGCCGTATCCCAGAGTGGAGACCCCATAAACGGCGGCTGGTACTTCTACGACCTGGATACCGAAGACCCCATCTACGGCTCCTGGTGCGACTACCCCAAACTGGGAGTCTGGCCGGACGCTTACTACCTCTCCTGCAATATGTTTGACCCCTGGATCGGGGCCAAGGTCTGGGCGCTGGACCGGGCTGCCATGCTGAACGGCCAACCGATGAACTGGGTCTCCTTCAACGCCGGCAGCCAGTACGCCAGTCTGCTCCCCTCCAATATGAAAGGCAATCCACCCCCGGCCGGATCGCCCAACTATTTCCTGTCGTTCGATTTTCCCAACACACTTCACCTCTGGGAATTTCACGTGGACTGGGCCAACCCCGGCAACTCCACCTTCACCGGACCGGTGGACCTTACCGTGGCCGATGCCGGCTACATCAGCGAAATTCCCCAGCCCCCGCCGGGCAACCTGCTCGATAGCCTGGGCGACCGGCTCATGTTCTCGCTACACTACCGCAACATGGACTCCTACGAATCGCTCTGGGTAAACCATACCGTCCTGAGCGGTGGGGTGGCCGGCGTCCGCTGGTACGAGGTGCGCGATCCAGGGGGGACGCCTTTTGTCTACCAGCAGGGCACCTTTCAGCCGGATCCGTATTACCGCTGGATGGGCAGTGTGGCTACCGACCAGGACGGCAATATGGCCGTCGGCTACAGCATCGCCAGCACGGAGATGTATCCTTCCATCCGCTACGCCGGCCGGCTGAACGGCGAAATCCCCGGTCTCCTCCTCCAGGGCGAGGCCCTGATGATCCAGGGCGGTGGCTCCCAGATCGGCTCCGACCGCTGGGGCGACTACAGCCTGATGACCGTGGATCCCACCGACGACTGCACCTTCTGGTATACCCAGGAATACATAGAAATCACTGGCAACGCCTGGAGCACACGTATCGGCGCCTTCCGCTTCCCTTCTTGCGGCCAACCCAAGGGCTGGGTCGAGGGCATCCTCTACGATGCCGTTTCCCTGTCCCCTATCCCCAACGCTCTGGTGGTGGCCGCCAGTCCGCTTTTGACGATGACCGTGGTAAGTGATGGAAGCGGCCATTACCGGATGCCCCTCATCAGCGGTACATATACCCTTACCGCCGGCCCCCTCCCGCCGGCCTATCCTGTGGCCACGGTCGTCCCCGGAGTCACCGTGACCGCCGGCACCACCACCACCGTGAACATCCCACTCGTACCGATGCCCTACCTGTCGGCCGGTGCCAGTCTGGTGGACGATAACGTCCCCGGCGGCAACGGCAACGGCTACCCCGAACCCGGGGAATCGGGCCTGCTCCTCTACATTGCCATCTCCAACACCGGAGCCATCACGGCCACCGGCATTACCGCCCATCTGACCTCCCTCTCGCCGGGCCTTACCGTCGAGACCGCCGACGCTTCCTACCCCGACATCGCTCCCGGAGGTGCCGAGTTCAACTCGACGGCCTTTGTCTTCTCCATCGCCCCTACCGTCCCCTGCGGGGCAGCCCTCGACGCCCTCCTCGTCGCCACCGCCGACCACGGCACCTTCACCAGCACTTTCCGCCTGGAGGCCAAGGTCCCGCTGCCCATCGCCCATGTCTTCACCGACGATATGGAAGGCGGCCCCGGCAACTGGACCACCGGCGGCACGAACAACCGCTGGCAGATCACCACCGAACAATCTCACAGCCCTTCCCGTGCTTGGTCCGATAGCCCCTACGGCCAGTACTGGAACAATACCAACGCCTGGCTGCGCTCCCCCTTCCTGAACCTTTCCGGGATGAGCGGACTGCTGCTCACCTTCTGGCATGCCTACGACCTGGAGCCGGGCTGGGACTATGGCTACGTCGAATACTCCACCAACGGCGGCGCAACCTGGCTACCCTTCCCCGAAAACTACACCGGCTACAACCACCCCTGGGAACAGCGGACGCTGGACGCCTCGGCCCTCGATGGCTATAGCAACGCCGCCTTCCGCTTCCGCATCCACTCGGATACAAGCATAACGGCCGACGGCTGGTATATAGATGACGTGGACCTCTATTATCAGCCGTTCGAGTGCACTTACCCGGTCGAAGCGCCGGGGGTGCCGGTTCTGCTCTTCCCGCCGGACGGGACGCTCACCTCCACCCACGCCCTCACCCTCACCTGGGAGGCCGGGCCGGGCGGAACGCCCGAAGGCTACAACCTGGAACTGGACGGCATCCTCTACACCACCACTACCCCCTTCTCCGCCACCGTCCTCCCCTCCGGGCTGCACACCTGGCGGGTGCGCGCCTTCAACGCCATCGGCCGCTCGGACTATAGCGCTCCTTGGACGGTGGAGGTCTTGGACCTGCCGGGGGTGCCGGTCCTGCTCTTCCCGCCGGACGGGACGCTCACCTCCACCCACGCCCTCACCCTCACCTGGGAGGCCGGGCCGGGCGGAACGCCCGAAAGAT
>FWPU01006333.1_pt1 | contig 23898 bp, 18 predicted proteins | sample 2228361 | NCBI WGS metagenome assembly FWPU01 (sample SAMEA103939777, study PRJEB20133) | metagenome
AAGCGTCCCCGCTTGTGCGGAACTGCCGAAAGTGTTTGCCTGCCTGAGCAAGCGGGGATGGGTTGGGCAGTTCTGAGCAAGCGGGGACGCTTGCTCTACGAATCCGTAGCATAAGCGTCCTCGCTTGTGCGGATGTGCCGGAGATGTTTGCCCTGCCTGAGCAAGCGGGGACGCTTGCTCTACGAATCCGTAGCATAAGCGTCCTCGCTTGTGCGGATGTGCCGGAGCAGTTTGGCCTGCCTGAGCAAGCGGGGACGCTTGCTCTACGTAGCCACACGCCCCAAACGCTGGCCCTATGCCTGATATTGAACGCCGCAGGCCTCCTGGGCACGGCGGAGTACCTCGGCCGCCTTACGGCGTGCACGCTGCGCACCGTCTCCCAGAATCTCGCGCACACGCTGCGGGTGGGCCTCGAGTTCTGCACGGCGTGCGCGCGGCTCGGCAAAGTAGCGCTCCGCGAGGTCGGCCACAGCCTGTTTTACTTGCCCGTAGCCGAACCCGCCCCGCCGGTACAAGGCGGCCATCGCCTCTCTCTCTTCAGCCGTAGCCAGCAAGCTGTAAAGCTGGAAGAGGTGGTCCGAGTCCGGATCCTTGGCTTGCTCCATCGGCCGCGAGTCGGTCACGATGCGCATGATCTTCTTGCGCTGCACTTTGGGTTCTTCGAATATCTCGAGCGTGTTGTTGTAGCTCTTCGACATCTTTTCGCCGTCGGTTCCCGGCACGCGCGCTGCCTGCGGCAGCACCCTCGCCTGCGGCAGAACAAACGTCTCCCCGTAACGATGATTGAAACTCGCCGCGATGTCGCGGCAGACCTCGATGTGCTGGATCTGGTCCTCTCCCACGGGCACCCAGTCTGCGTCGTAGGCCAGAATGTCCGCGGCCATGAGCACCGGATAGGTGAACAGCCCCGCATCGGCGGGCAGACCGCGTGCGACCTTGTCCTTGTAGGCGTGACAGCGTTGCAACAGTCCCATAGGCGTGCCGGTCATCAATAACCAGCAGAGCTGGCAGACCTCGGGCACGTCTGACTGCACGAACAACGTAGCACGGTTGGGATCCAGCCCGAGGGCCAACAGATCCACGGCCGCGTCGTGCGTGAGCCGCCGGAGCAGGTCCCGATCTCGAACGGTTGTCAGCGCATGCAGGTTGGCGACAAAGTAGTAAGCCTCGTGCTCCCACTGCAAGTCGATGTACTGGCGAATGGCCCCGAAGTAGTTTCCCCAGTGAAACCTGCCAGTGGGCTGAATGCCTGAGAGCACACGCATAGCAATCGGACCATAAGGGGTGGCTTAAGTCTTGAGCATCTCGACCGCGGCAGCGGCACGAGATCCTAGTGTAAGTCTACCGTAGGGAGAGCCACAGGCTGAGCGGCCTTCGGGTAGCGAGTTGCGGCCGAGCTAGTCCGGCCTGTTCCCCAGGGGCGAGGCTCCAGGCCGGGGACGGTGCGCCCCCTCTCATCCACGGTGTTCCTGCGAACAACACGCAAGTCGCGGGCTTTGGCCGACGCTCCTCGCACCCGGTTCTTGGCCAGCGGCCGCGCTCGATTCACACAACAATCGCTCGCTCCACTACGAGGGTGCCGACCACATCTGTAACGCTTGACGCGCCCAACTGTGCCAGGGCGGCAGGCAGGGCATCCAGAATCTCTGCGGCAGCCGTGGGCCGATAGTAATTCACCGTGCCAAGCTGCACGGCCGTGGCACCCGTGACCAGAAACTCCATCACGTCGTCAATGGTGGCAATGCCGCCAATGCCCACAATTGGCACCCCCACGGCGCTGGCCGCCTGGTACACGGCACGCAGGGCAATCGGCTTGATGGCAGGTCCGCTCAGGCCGCCCATCACGTTGCCCAGAAGGGGCCGGCGCCGCCGCCAGTCAACGGCCATGCCAAGACAGGTGTTGATGAGAGAGATGGCGTCGGCGCCGCCCTCCTCGGCGGCCCGGGCAATCTCTGCAACGCTCGTGACGTTGGGCGTTAGCTTGGCCAAGATGGGCAGTTTGCATGCCGCGCGCACGCCAGCGACCAACTCCCGGCACAGAGACGGGCTTGTGCCGAAGTCCACACCGCCCGATACGTTGGGGCAAGATATGTTCAGCTCCAGGGCAGCAACGCCAGGCAGCCCATCGAGACGACGAGCCAGCTCCGTAAACTCGGCGGCCGTGCGGCCGGCAATGCTCACGATCACGGCGGTGCGCAACGCGGCAAGGTACGGAAGGTGCCGCTCGATGAACAGCTCCACCCCATCGTTGTCTAGTCCGATCGAGTTGAGCATGCCGCCTGTGGTCTCTACCGTGCGCCAGGGCTCGTTTCCCTTGCGCGGCAGCCGGGTGATGGTCTTGGGCAGCAATCCGCCTAGCCGGTTGAGGTCCAGCCAGTCTGCCATTTCTCGGGCGTAACCGCAGGTGCCGGAGGCCAGCAGAATAGGATTGGCAAGTCGCAGCCTGCCGAGCTGCACGCTGAGGTCGACGGGCGAAGGGGTGGACATGAGCCGAGGTTGGGGCTGCGGCCCGGGCGAGTGTGAGCACGGGCAGCGCGCGCTGACAGGCCGCACGCAGGTAGTCTACCCGCGGCGGCCAGTTCAGGCAACGAATCCGGGCACGGGATCAGATCATGCCGCCGTGCGTGCGATAGGGCGTGAGATGGCTGGGCATATCGTTCAGCCAGATGCGTTCCCAATCGTCAAGCAATAGGCGCATGTTTTCTGAGTCCCAGATCAGTTGCTGGGCGCGTCGTACTGGATCGGCCGAATACGTGGGCGTAATGCAGCCGGTGCACGCGCTGGCGCCCAGGCCGAGCAGGGCCAGCAGAATTACGGTTCGCATGACAGAAATCCTCCCTGAGACGAGCTTTGCACCGCCACGTTTTCAGACGGGAACAAGCCCGTCGGGCGCTGCCGGCGCGGCAGGCTCGCTGCCTGTCGGCCGACGAGAGATGTATGATTCGTACACGAGGGGGAGAAGCCGTCTGGGGCGGCTTTTCGACTCAAGCTGGCGTGGCGCCAGAATGAACCGTCATGGGCCTATTGGCGGGTTTTCCAGCGAACTGATCGAGCGACTTGGTGTGCCCAGTGCCGGGCCCGCAGCGAGTTGCTCTTGTGCGGCCGCAGTACGATTGCCCTACGACGTTGGCGGGCTGCCTGCCATGGTGGCCTTTCGGTTGGCACTCACGCGGCGGGCAGCTAGCGCGGCCTTCAGCTCCTCTTCTGCCACGCGCTCCAGCTCGCGCACACGCTCTTCCATTTCCTTTCCCGGCTTGAATGTCACCACAAACTTCGCTGGCACATAGACTTTGGCGCCGGTGCGCGGGTTACGCGCCTTTCGGGCCGCACGCACCTTCACCTCGAAGACCCCGAAGTTCCGCAGCTCGATCCGCCGCTCCTCTACCAAGGTCTCGACGATCGCATTGAACGTTTTCTGCACAATCTCCTTGGTCTTGAGCTGGGTGAGCCCAATCTCCTCCGAGATGATCTTGACGATCTCTTTCTTGGTCACGACGTGGCTCTCCATGGGGATCGGGTGCGTCCAGCCGGAGGCCGGCCCCCAACCAGGTCACGCTCCAAGTGTAGGTGTAGCAAGAACTAGTGTCAAGAGCTGCTTGCCTCACCCGTAGCACCCTTCTGGCGATGGAGCATAGCCGCCTGCGCGACTCCGGCACGCTAGCCCGCGGGGAGAGTTCTGCGAGTCCGAGTTGTCAATGAGCACCCAACCGGCGACCTGTGCGCTGCCGGCTTGGTTGTCCCTATCGATCGGCTTTATGGACCGCAAACTCAAGCCAAACCCCAAAAAGGCTATTCTTAGTATGCTGCATACGCGTGCTAAGAACACGACTGGTCTACCCATCCTTCCCATCTGCCCCACACTTACTGCACAGGCGGTTAAGGATTTGCCAAGGCGGCTGCCGCGAGCAGGTGCCGAGGCCGCACGCTACTCGATGCAAACCCTGCGGCTGCCCGCCACAATGCTGCCGACCTGCCAGTTGGTATAACCGGCACGCTCGAGCTGCTGGCATATGCTGTGTGCAAAGTGCGGCCTAACCACGATGATCATTCCCAGCCCCATGTTGAATACACGGTACATTTCGTCCTGTTCGATGTCTCCCAACCGCGCCAGCCACTTGAACACTGGCGGAACGGTCCAGGAGCCGAGTCGGACCACTGCCTGGCAGCCCTCGGGCAGGATGCGTTCCAGGTTGTCGCGGATGCCTCCGCCCGTGATGTGCGCCACGCCCCGGACGACCGATTTCACGCGGTAGTGTGCCAGCACGCTTCTGAGGGCGCGCACGTAGATGCGCGTCGGCTCCAGCAGCACGTCGGCCACGGTGGCTCCTAACTCCGCGACGTGGGCATGCACATCGAGCCCGGCCACTTCGAAGACCAGCTTGCGAGCCAGGCTGTAACCGTTAGAGTGCAGGCCGCTGGAGGCAATGCCAATAAGTACATCGCCCGGTTCGATCTCCTGCCCGTCGATGATGCGGCGCCGTTCGACCACGCCCACGCAAAAGCCGGCGAGGTCGTAATCGCCCGGTTGGTACACGTCGGGCATGATCGCCGTTTCTCCCCCTAAAAGTGCGCAATCGGCCGCCTGGCAGCCCTCGCTGATGCCGCTGACGATCTGCTCGAGCAGCAGCGGGTCATCACGAGACATGGCCACGTAGTCGAGAAAGAAGAGCGGTTCCGCGCCGACGCACAAGGCGTCGTTCACGCACATGGCGACAAGGTCGATGCCGATGGTGCCGTGGCGGCCGGTCCGTACGGCAACCTTGAGCTTGGTACCCACCCCGTCCGTGCATGCAACTAAGACTGGATCCTCGTAGCGGCGGTGAAAGAGGGGGCTTTGGAAGTCGAGCGCGAACAGACCGGCAAACCCGTCTCGCAGCGGCACCACGCGCGGGGAAAAAGTGCGCGCCAGCAAGCGGGGCAGCCGGGCCATGGCGGCCTCGTAAAGATCGAGATCGACTCCGGCGTCTTTGTAGGTAAGTTTGGCCATCCGGGTGAATGCGCCGGGCGCTGTGGGGCGATTCTATGCCTGCCGCAGTGCCTGTCAACCAGTTCGGCCGGCAGCCGCATGCGGCGTATGGCGTCGGATCCGGCTTGCATCGCAGCCAATCATCGGGAAGAGTATCCAGGGCCTGCCCGCTGGCAGCAAGCCGGCAGGGACGCGTGCCGCACAACCGGTACGCCTTGCCCAGCCCGCACCATGTATCGGCATCATGACACTTGCTCACCCGCATCTGCAGTTCACGCATGCCCTCCCCTATGGGGCCATTCTACGAGAGGGGGGCGTGCAGTTCGTGATCTTCAGCCGCTCGGCCACGGCCATGCGGCTGTTGCTCTATAACCACGTGGATGATCCCGAGCCCTCAGTGGTGATACCGTTCAATCCGTCGGTGGATCGCTGGGGAGACATCTGGAGTCTTTTCGTTCCAGGGTTGCGTGCAGGGCAGCTTTATCATTTTCAGGCAGACGGCCCGTACGACCCGGAGCGTGGGCAGCGGTTCGACGGGCGGGCCAGGCTGATCGATCCGTACGCCCGGGCACTTGCTGGCAAATTTCTGCCTTCGCCAGACGGCGTGATCCGTCCACCCAAGTGCGTGGTGATCGACGACGCGTTCGACTGGCAGGGGGACCGGCATCTCAACCGCAATCTGTCGGAGAGCATCATCTACGAGTTGCATGTGCGCGGGTTTACGGCATCGGCGACGAGCGGGGTGGCGCATCCGGGCACCTATTTGGGGGTGATTGAGAAGATCCCATATTTGAAGTCGCTGGGGGTGACGGCGGTCGAGCTGATGCCGGTGCACGAGTTTCCCACGAACGACTGGTGGGGGGGGCCCAGCTCGCGGCCGAACTACTGGGGCTACGACCCGCTGGCGTTTTTTGCACCTCACCGCGGGTACGCGGCCAGCACCGAGCCGGGGGCTCAGGTGGTGGAGTTCAAGCAGATGGTGCGGGCGCTGCATGAGGCGGGAATCGAGGTGATCTTGGACGTGGTTTTCAACCACACGGCCGAGGGGAATCATCTTGGTCCTACGCTCTCTTTCAAGGGGCTGGAGAACCGCGTCTATTACATGCTGGACAATGGCGGCGCGACGTACCGCAATTACTCCGGCTGCGGCAATACGGTGAATGGCAACCACCCCATTGTCCGCGAGCTGATCTTCTTGTGCCTGCGAAGCTGGGTGCTGAATTACCACATCGACGGCTTCCGTTTCGACCTGGCGTCGATTCTCAGCCGCAATCGCGATGGAGAGCTGGTGCCCAACCCGCCGCTGGTGGAGCAGATTGCCGAGGATCCGCTGCTGGCGGATACCAAGATCATTGCCGAGGCTTGGGACGCCGCTGGAGCATACCAGGTGGGCTCGTTCCACCACCTGCGCTGGGCCGAGTGGAACGGCCGGTACCGGGACGACGTGCGCCGCTACTGGCGCGGCGACCCCGGCTTTGTAGGGGCTCTGGCGACGCGGCTGGCGGGATCGAGCGACCTCTATGCCTCCAGCGGCCGCAAGCCCTACCACAGCATCAACTTCATTACCTCGCATGATGGCTTCACGCTCAACGACCTGGTGAGCTACCGCGAGAAGCACAACGCGGCCAACGGCGAAGAGAATCGCGACGGCGAGAACAACAACTACAGCGAGAATTACGGGGTCGAAGGACCCACGCGCCGCGTCACAGTGCAGCGCGTGCGGGCACGGCAGATCCGCAACATGTTGGCCACGCTGCTGCTCAGCCAGGGCGTACCCATGCTGCTCTCGGGAGACGAGTGCCGCCGCACGCAGCGGGGAAACAACAACGCTTACTGCCAAGACAACCCGATAAGCTGGTTCGACTGGAGCCTGGTGGAAAAGCACGCCAGCCTGGTGCGGTTTGTGCGGGCGTTGGTGGCCTTTCGCAGAACGCAGCCCACGGTGCGCCGGTCTCGTTTTCTTCGCGGCCTGCCCGATGCCCCCGGTCTGCCGCCGGACGTCTCCTGGTTCGAGCCCAACGGGACGCCGTGCCAGTGGAGTCCCAATTCGCACAGCCTCACTGCCATGTTCGCCGCCTGGCCGCCCCACGGTGCGCATCAGCTTGCTGCTAGACACATCCTGCTGATGATGCATGCCGGCACGCAGCCCCAGCAGTTCCATGTACCCGAACTGGCCAGGGGTATCTCCTGGCGGCTGTTCATCAATACCGCTGCGGAAAGCCCGCACGACATCTTCCCAGACCTCGACGGCCCCCCGCTGCAAGATGGTGCACTGATGCTGCTCGATCGGTCGCTGCTGTGCTTTGTGTCATCACCTATGTTTACCGACGCTGGTGCAAGCTCCGGCACCAACGACACGGCCCCCAACGGCCAGGTCTGATGTCCCATCGGACCGCCGCTCTTCGCCACGGCGCACATCGGCATTGAGCTGCGGCGGCGTCGGTGCCCCTGTTCAGTTCCGCACCGACAGGCGGAAGAAAACAGTCAGCGCCCGAACCGTTCCGACGTAGCGCGCGGCGCCTTCGGCCCATCGCGGCAAGCTTTGATTTATCCGCGGCGCTGGCGCACGGATCGCACGCCCGGGCATGGTCCGTTCAGTGCCGTAGACGCGGCCAGCACAGCAGACCGGACCGGTAATGTCCCGGACGTGCCGAGGAACGCAACAGCAAACGGCTCGGTCAGCGCTGCGCGACCCCGCGGCCGCGCACGTCATAGACCGAAGGCCCCCAGTCGGCCTCGTCCGCAGAATCGGCTGGCACTTGAGCCACATCGTCCGGGCCATGGGCGGATGCATCGTCCGGCGCGTCGGCCGCCTGAGCGGGCCAATCGGTGCCGCGGCCGCGCGGCAAGCCAATCGTTGAGACGGGTTGCCAGCCGCCTTGGGTGCCGCCGTCGGCAGCGGGATCTTCTACCTGCTGCGCCGCACTATCGGGTAGAGCAGCCGCAGCATGCGGTGATTCTTCCTGGAATGCAGACCCTGTAGTGTGAGCGGGCATGCGGCTGTCCCACTCTACGATCATCTGCCGCAGCTTCTGCACCGCTGGCGGCCGGTTGACCGCCGAGCGAACCGCGCCGCCCTCGGCCGGCGCAGAGGCAAACTCGATGGGTGCGTCTTGTGTCTCCGGCGGCAAGCTCGCACGCGTTGCCAAACCCGCCGGACGCCATTCGCCCAACCGCCGCGGAGACTCGCCGGATGCCGAAGAACTAGCCAGCTCGCGGCCACTGCCCAAGCGAGTCGCGTTTTTGGGCGAGCTGTGGCCCCTGACCACGGGCACAAGACGACCGTCACTGACTGGATCGCCCACATGTGCCTCGATACCGGCCTGGTCGCCTGCCGCCACGCGGTTTTGCGGGGCGGAAAGCAAGGGGCTGCCGCTGCGAACCCATTGCAGCCAGGCGTCTTGCAGGGCGCTCAGGTCCCGGTAGCCATAGTGCCGCTGTGTGGCCGCACTCCACCGGCCGTCTCGCAACCCCTCGGCAATATAGGAGACGAACTTGCGCCGCCCCCCCTGTTGGATCAAGAACGTGGCCAGCGAATGGCCCTGGGCATAAAGCGGCAGCACGTCTCGGGGATACTCTGCCATGGCGAACATGCGCTGGAACGAGATTCCCCGCCCCGTCTTGAGAAACGTAATCAACATCCGTTGCTGCTTGAGCCGCTCGCTGGCGTGTTCCACCGTGGAACATGCCCCTTCGTCGGCCCAGCGCGGTAGTGGCTGGCGGAAATGGCTGGCGAAGATAGTGTGCGTCACCTCGTGCGGCAGTACCGAATCGAGCACGCGCTCCAGCGAGCCCTGAATGGTCATCTGCCAGCCGAACACTTCGCCGCGATCGAACACAAAGCTCGTCGCGCCGCCCGCACCAAGCTCAGGCCCAACCCGCACCTCGATGGGGCAGGGCCGAGACCAGTTGGGCAACGTCTGGCCCAGCCACTCTTGGGCCAACTCGCGGCGATAGCGCTCGGCTGCCTCGCCCACGGACTGAGCCACCTCCGGCGTGGGAGCCGTGACTACAAAGTTAGGCGTTCGATAACTGGCCCCCAGCGATACGCACAGAACCGCTGTAGCCCATGCCGCACGAACCAATCGAGCGTCCATGCTCTTTTCCTGCACTGGGTCGAAATGTCCCCGGATGCCGGCCGCTCGCCCCGTACGTGCGCGAGAGGAGGCTAAGCACTGCTCCCAGTGCCGCCGGCCGCCAGGGTCTGTCTAGAATGCCGGTGCTTGCGGCGCTGCGCATCGGCAGTCTGCTCATACACCCGGCACACCACACCGCCGCGCCGGTTGCGGGCCAGGCAGCGGTCGAGAGGCGAAGTGTAGCGGCTGCGGTTCGAAACACCTATACCAGTTTGTCGCTTCGCCCTGCCCGCAAGCTGGGGCAAGGCAGGCCGTATTCGCCTCGATCTGCATCGATGCGGTTGCGCGCCGCATCGCCGTAGGCCCCGCTTGCACACAAGACGGCTTGCATATTGCCACAAGGCGAGTCGTGGCCTTGGCACATTCCCGCTGCCCAAGGAGCGCTGGCGATGATGGCGTCGAAGGCGCGCCCGCCATTCGCCTTCCATCGAGCAGGCACGAAGCTCGGGCCACGCGCACCATCGACCGCAGTTTGGTCGGCGGCACCGTGTGCAGTCTGCGCGTTCGACGCCGCTCTGGGCAGGTGAGCGTTTCTGGCTCTGCCGTTCTGCGTGCAATTACCGTGCGTCTTTTTGCGTGCCTGCTTCTTTGGGTCTCCTTCTGATCGCTTCCTTCTGGGGTGCCTACTTCTGGCGTGCGTCGTTTGCGTGTGTTCACCGAGAGCCGCTCGCTCGTGCCAAGTTCGCATCGTCCTGGTCCTCGCACCTTGCTGGCGACAGCCTTCAGCAATTGCCGCGGGGAAACATTGCGGCTAGCATAAACGGAGGCTGCTACCTGCCCGCCTATTCACCCGCCCAGGCAAACGAGTGCACGGTTTCACGACCATGCCCCATACCGCAACTCGCGCAATCAAGAAGCTGCGGCGCAGACTGGCGGGGGCCGCTTATTCGCCAGCGTGCCGAGGGCTTCACTGCATAAGCTGGCGGAACTGGGGACTGCCAGCAATCGTCGTCGCGAGCACGTTGCTGTGGGGACTTGCTGGCGTGCTGCGAGCGGAAGATGCCCCCACGCCCGAGCAGCTTGAGTTCTTCGAAAAGCGCATCCGCCCGGTGCTGGTTGAGCATTGCCACAAGTGCCATGGGCCGAAAGTACAAAAGGGCGGATTGCGCCTCGATTCGCGGCCTGCCTTGTTGGCCGGCGGAGATTCCGGACCGGCCGTCGTGCCAGGGCGGCCTGACGAGGGCTATCTGGTACGAGCTGTCGAGTACGGCGACGTGTTCCAGATGCCGCCCACGGGCAAGCTGCCTGACTCTATTGCAGCGGACCTGCGCCACTGGGTGGAGATGGGGGCGCCGTGGCCGGAAGAGGCCCCTCCGGCTGTGCCAGGCGAGCAGAGTGCAAAAGACGATGCTATCGGCCGGCAGCATTGGTGTTTTCTGCCGATTACCGAGGTGGCGCCGCCTGCTGTGCAGAACGAGGCATGGGTGCGGTCGCCGATCGACCGGTTTATTCTGGCACGCCTAGAGGCGGCGGGATTGCAGCCGGCGCCCGAGGCCGATCGCCGCACCTGGCTGCGGCGGGTTACCTTCGCGTTGGTTGGGCTGCCGCCTACTGCGGGGGAGCTGCACGCATTTTTGGACGATGCTTCGCCCGAGGCTTATGGCCGCGTGGTCGACCGTTTGCTGGCCTCTCCGCAGTTTGGCGAGAGATGGGCCCGCCATTGGCTCGACCTGGTGCGGTACGCGGAGAGCCGCGGGCACGAGTTCGATTTCACCATTCCCAACGCCTGGCAGTACCGAGACTATGTCATTCGCGCCCTAAATGCCGATGTGCCCTACGACCAGTTCGTGATGGAGCACGTGGCCGGCGACCTGCTGCCGCAGCCGCGCGTGCATCCCGAGTTGGGGTTCAACGAGTCTGTGCTGGGTACCGGCTTCTGGTTTCTGGGCGAAGAGGTGCATTCTCCGGTTGACATCCGCGCGGACGAGATGGACCGCACGGACAACAAGCTTGATTGTTTTTCCAAGACGTTCTTGGCGTTGACGGTCGGGTGTGCGCGCTGCCACGACCACAAATTCGACCCGATTGCCACACGGGAGTATTATGCGCTCGCTGGGCATGTGGCCAGTGCGGGGTACAGGCAGACGGCATTCGAGGCCAACCTGCACAACGAGAGAGTGGTGCAGGACCTGGCGGCGCTCTACGCCGAGCGCGGACTGGCGTTGCGCACTAGCCTGCTGGAGGCGTTGCAGCCCACGTTGTCGCGGCTCGAGCCGTTGCTGCTGGCAGCGGCCGAGGTGGTCCGCAAAGGGGCGGGAGATCTCCCGGGCGCAACGCAGCATGGCACGCCGTCCGGCGAACAACAGGGCGGCCTAACCGATGAGACAGACGCGCACGCGGCAGAGGCGGCAGCGGCCCGCGTCGCCAAGGTCGCCGCCGACAGCAACCTGCCGCAGGAGCTGCTGGCAGCCTGGGTTTCAGAACTGAAGGGCGCGGCGCGAGACGCCGGCCATCCACTGCATCTCTTCGCCCTGGCCGTGGCATCGGCAGACGACGCAGGCCGTGTCGATGCACTGGACGCCGGGTCTCAGACACGCGACGCGGCTGGGGACTTCGAACTCCCCCCTGGCGCGCGCATCGTAATCGATTACCGCCATGGGACGCCCGCCGAGTGGTATCAGGAGGGCGTGGCCTTCGGCTGGGGAGCGCGCGAGGCTGGAGACATCGAAGTGCTGCTTGAACGTGGCGAACCGCGCTTGCGCGTGGTCTCACTGGGGGCGGCCGAGGCCCAACCCGCACTGGGACGCCTCGAACTCAAACCCGGCACCGAGCGCGAGCCAAGCCGCGTCCACTGGCAGCAAGCGGGCCGCACGCTCAAGACGCCCACCCTGACGCTCAAAACGGGCCGATTGTTCTACCTCGTACGCGGGGGCGGTTTTGCCCTTGCGGCCGTGTGCGGCCATCGCATGCTCCAGGGGCCTCTGCATGGGGCGCTCACACTCGAGTGGCAGGCGGCCGATGGCTGGCGGTGGATCGAACACAATCTGACCGGCTACGTGGGCCAGCGGGTGGCCGTGGAGTTCTCTCCGCGGCCTGCGGCAGACGACCCCGGCGGCATCGAACCGCTGGCAATTGCGTTGGTTATCGAGAGCGACCAGCCCCCAAGCATGCCTGCCACCGCGTCCCTGCTGCTTGATCCCGGCGAGGTCGAACAGGCTGTTACGCTCTCAGCGCTGGCAAGAGAGTTCCAATTGTTCTTTGCACGGGCGTTATCTGCCGAGCCGCATGCGGCCGACGTGCAGGCGCGTCGGCCGCGTCTCTTGGCTTGGCTGGCCGATCGGCCTGTGCTCTGGAGAGCCTTGGCTGGAGAAGCAGGCGGCCGGCTGTCGGCCTTGGTGTCTGAGACCGCTACGCGTCAGGCAGAGATCCTCGGCAGGCTCAGCACAGTAAGCGCCACGGCACCCGCGCTGTTCGAGGGCAGCGGCGTCGAAGAGTTCTTGCTGGTGCGCGGCAATCCTCGCACGCCCTCGGATCCCTGTCCTCGCGGCTACTTGCAGGTGCTGGAGTCCGATGCCACGCGCGCTGCGCAACCTCTCAACCGCCTCGAACTGGCCCAGAAACTGGCCGATCCCTCCAATCCGCTCACCAGCCGTGTGATCGTGAACCGCGTCTGGCACCACCTCTTCGGCAGAGGGCTTGTCGCCAGCGTCGATAATTTTGGGACCCTGGGAGAGCCACCCACGCACCCAGAACTGCTCGATTGGCTGGCGGTGCGCTTCATCGAACAGGGCTGGTCCATCAAACGGCTCATCCGCGAACTCGTGCTCTCCAGCGCCTACAGAATGGCTAGCGCCCCGGCACAAGCTGCCGATCCTCAGAACTTGCTGTGGCACCGCATGCCCCTGCGCCGCCTGGAAGCCGAGGCGATCCGCGACAGCCTATTAGCCGTGTCGGGACGCTTGGATAGCACCTTGGGCGGACCGAGCGTGCCGGTCTACCTCACGCCATTCATGAGCGGCCGCGGCCGACCCGAACAAAGCGGCCCCCTCGATGGAAACGGCCGACGCAGCATCTACCTGGCGGTGCGGCGTAACTTCCTCAACCCGCTGCTCCTGGCGTTCGATGCGCCGGCCCCCATGAGCACCGTGGGCCGCCGCAATGTTTCGAACGTGCCGGCGCAGGCATTAGCGCTGCTCAACAACGCCTTTGTCGTCGAACAAGCCCGACTCTGGGCCGAACAGGCCCTGGCCGAGGGCGCGCCGGAAACAGAATTGGTAACCCGGCTGTACGAGACCGCTTTAGCACGTGCACCGGATCCCGACGAGTTGACCGCCGCGCTCGACTTCGTCCACACCCAGGCCGCAGCCTACGGAGATGCGACCGGCCTGCGCGCATGGGCCGACCTCTGCCACGTTATCTTCAACGCCAAGGAGTTTGTCTTTGTAGAATAGACGCCCTGCCCATTGGCGGGCACCCGCCTCCCGCATCAGTCCCTCGAACCCCATGCACTGCCGCCGCTTCATACCCCCGCCGCTGACACGCAGAGATATGCTGCGTGCTTGCGCCAACGGCTTCGGCGCCGTGGCCCTCTCTGCACTCTGGTACGAGCAAGGCCTAGCCGCGCCGGCTGCAGACCCGTTTGCGCCGCGTGTGCCCCACTTCGAGCCAAAAGCCAAAAACGTCATCTTTCTCTTCATGGACGGCGGACCCTCGCAAGTCGATACGTTCGACCCCAAGCCGCGGCTCACACGCGAACACGGCCAGCCTATCAAGCTCAAGGTGCCGCCCACGCAGTTCAACAACGTCGGTACCGTGATGCAAAGCCCCTGGGCCTTCAGACAATATGGAGAAAGCGGCATCCCGGTGAGCGACCTGTTCCCCCACGTTGCACAGTGCGTGGACGAACTGGCCGTCGTGCGTTCGATGACCTCGAATTTCTCGGAGCACACCAGTGCCAACTACTTCTTGCACTCCGGCTCGGGCCAGCAGGGCCGGCCCAGCATGGGCGCTTGGGCGGCGTACGGCCTGGGCAGCGAGTGCCGGGACCTGCCCGGCTTCGTGGTGCTCGACAGCGGCATGATCCCGCCAGGCGGCCTCGACTGCTTTGCCAGCGGTTTCTTGCCCGCCTCTTACCAGGGCTCGCTCTTTCAGCGCGGCGGCCAGCCCGTGGCCGATGTGGCCCGTAGCGAACCGACGCCCCAGTTGCAGCAGAACAAGCTGCGGCTGCTGGCTCAACTCGATGCACGCCTGCAAGACCGCCACGGCCCAGACGATGCACTCGACGCAGCCATCGCCAACTACGAACTCGCCTGCCGCATGCAAACCGCCGTGCCCGAAGTGGCGGACCTCTCCGCCGAAACCCATACCACCCGCACCCTGTACGGTCTCGACGACCCAGCCACCGAACTCTTCGGCTCGCAGTGCCTTCTAGCACGCAGGCTCATCGAACGCGGCGTACGCTTCGTCGAACTCTTGTGCCCAAAGGTCCCTGGCGATCGCTGGGACCAGCACTCGAATCTCAAAGAGGGCCATGCCCATAATGCCCGCGCCGTAGACCGCCCCATCGCCGGACTGCTCATCGACCTCAAGGCCCGCGGCCTGCTCAGCCAAACCCTCGTGGTCTGGGCCGGCGAGTTCGGCCGTACTCCTATGGCTCAGGGTGCCGACGGCCGCGACCACAACCCCTTCGGCTTCAGCATCTGGCTCGCCGGCGGCGGTGTCAAAGGCGGCACCATCTACGGCGCCACAGACGAGTACGGCTACTTCGCCGTCGAAAACAAAACCACCATCCATGACTTGCACGCCACCATGCTGCACCTGCTGGGCATCGACCATACGCGGCTGGTCTTTCGCTTCGGCGGTAGAGACATGCGGCTCACCGACGTGCATGGCGAAGTGCTCACGGACATCATCGCTTGATGCGCGGGCCGCCCGCATGCTCTAACGCTCCCGCAACACCCACCTAGCCCGGCGCCTTCGACTTCTTATCCCCCGCTGCCGCCGATGCCCACGCCACGCTCCCTGCGCGACGATGCCCTTGCCATCTGGCACAGCGCTGTCGATCGCGTGCGCGCAGACCGCCTGGTGCGCGAAAACGTGCAGGTGGAAGGCGTTGAATTGCGCATCGGCATGCAGCGCTTCGACCTGCGCCGCATTCGCCGCCTGATCGTGGTGGGAGCCGGCAAGGCAGGGGCAGGCATGGCCGCCGGCCTGGAAGAAACCCTTGGACCAGACATTGCGCAGCAGAAGCAGTTGCGAGGTTGGGTGAACGTGCCGGCAGATTGCGTGCGCAGCCTGCCGCACATCCACCTGCATGCGGCCCGTCCCGCGGGCATCAATGAACCCACCGAGGCAGGCGTATACGGCGCAGAGCAGATCGTCCGGCTGGTGGCGAGCGCCGGCCCGGACGACCTGTGTCTCTGCCTGCTCTCGGGAGGAGCCAGCGCCCTATTGCCCCTGCCCCGCGATGGCATCTCGCTTGCCGATAAGCAAGCCGTCACGCGGCACTTGAGCGCAGCGGGCGCCAACATCGCCGAGTTGAATACGGTGCGCAAGCAGCTCAGCCGTATCAAGGGGGGGGGATTGGCCCGTCTCTGCCGTGCGGGCTGGCTGATCGCGCTGGTGATCTCGGACGTGCTGGGAGACCCGCTGGACGTCATCGGCTCCGGCCCCACGGTCCCGGATCCCTCCACGCCTGCCGACGCCCTGGCTGTACTCGCCCGGTATGGCGCGCAAGCAGCAGGCATACCTAGCCGGGTGTTCGACGTGCTGCGTTCTTCGTGCGGCACGCCGGAGCCACCCCGCTGCCGTGTGGAGCACGTGATCATCGGCAATAATGCACTGGCGGTGGATGCCGCCGGCCGCGAGGCGGTACGGCTGGGTTATCAGCCCATCGTCACCGGTGCCACGCAGCTCGAGGGCGAAGCTGAGCAGGTCGGCCGCCAATTGGCCCGGCAGGCGCTGAGACTGCGGGCGGGCGGACCAAATTGCCTGGTATCAGGCGGCGAGCCGGTCGTGCGGTTGGTGCCAGCTCAAGAGCGAGGCAGAGGGGGGCGCAACCAGCAGCTTGTGCTGGCGGCCATGCTCGAAGTAGTGCAGGCATGCACTCGGGGTGGCGAGGAGGCTTGGCCGCCCTTGGTGCTGTTATCTGGCGGCACAGATGGCGAGGACGGCCCCACCGACGCCGCCGGAGCGCTCGCTGACGCGCAGGTGTACGCGCGCATCTGCGAACTGGGCATGGACCCGGCCTCTCACCTGGCTCGTAACGATGCGTATCCGCTGTTCGAGGCGGCCGGCGGGCTGATCAAGACAGGGCCGACACATACGAACGTATGCGACGTACGTGTTGCGCTTTGGGGTGTCCCGGCCGCAGCGGACGGAGAGCGAGTGTAGAACGCGGCCTAGTTGCCCTCGCGCTGCCTTCTACCGTGGCATTCTGCTGCACCCTCGCCAGACCTTGCCATGCGGGTGCCCGGAGGTCCGGCCTTCTGGCCTCGAGCGCGAGCCGCAGTCCTCCAGACTGTGGAGGTCTACTGCCTTGACAGCGCCCGAGCCGATTCTGGCTGGGAGCGTGCGTTTGCGAACGGGAAGCACCCTTGCCGCCGCGATCGCGCACCACGCGCCCGACGGTGGGCAGGCTGCGGCGCGTCATACGCATGGCGTTGCCTGTGGCCCCGCAAGATACCACCCCACAGGAATCGCACGGCCGGCCATATAGCCGTCCTGGAGTTTCACGCGCAGATACCCGCTCGCCAGCCTACCTAGCGATCTCCAAATCAGGCCGCAACTCGCGCAGCTTGGCAAGACCCATCGAACTGACGCGCGTTTTTCGCACATCCAGGCTGTGCAGCCGCTTGAGACCTGCCAGCATCAGCAGCCCTTCGTCCGAAATAGCAGTCTCCCTAAGCACAAGCCGCTCCAGTCCACTCAGCTCGCTTACCACCCTCATACCCGCGTCTGTAACCCTGCAAGCACGTACATCTAGAACCCTCAGCTTTTTCATACCTCGAAGCGCCGCAAGATCCTCATCAGTCGCACCGCAGTAGCCGAGATCCAATACCTGGAGATTGCTGAGCCCTGCCAATGTCTGAAGATCCCTGCCTAGCCAATGGCCGCTAATATCCAGGTGCCGCAATTGTGTCAATCCGCCAAGCGCGACCAGCCCCGCATCGCTCCAATTGATGCCTCGTGCTTTCAGGGTTGCGAGCTTCTTCAGCCCTGCGAGATGTCTCAGCCCCTCGCCGGTGATGCCGCTTCCGTCCAGGCTGAGGAACTGCAACTGCTTAAGACCCTTGAGATGCACCAGGCCATCGTCTGATAGTCCCGGCAGACCGTTAAGGTACAGCATGCGCAGCCTTGGCAGTTTGCCGATGTGCTTCAGGCCCGGGCCGGTAATGCCCGTCTGCGTCAAGTCCAGCATCCAAAGGTTTTTGAGCCCCGAAATCTGCCGTAACGCCTCGTCTTTAAGCCGCGTGCGATTGAGATCGAGCGTGCGGAGATCCCGCAGAAGCGCCAGGCTTTCTAGGGCGCCCGCCGTGATCGGATTGGCGGTTAGGTCCAGAGAACGCAGCTCCCGCAGCGCCGCGAGCTTTGCAACTCCCTGGTCGGTAATTTGATTCAAGGCCAGCCCCAGCACTCTCAGGTGCTCAAGGCCCGCCAACTCCCTCACCTGTTCGTCGCCCACCTCGCGGTCTTCTAAGAACAGCCCGAACGGAACTTGCGGCTCAGGCAGCATGCTCAGTTTATCCGCGGCAAGCGACGCAAAGCTGAATCCCTCAACGGCGTCCCCTCCCGGCCATTCGCCGCCTCGCTGCCACGACGTGATTCCCAGCTCGTCCACCCAGATCCAACCATATTCCGCCCCTGCCGCTTCCCACGCCTCGACCACCGTTGCATCAATGGCCTCGGGCCGTTCGTGCAGCGGCCGGACCGCGGGTCCCACCCCCCAGCCCCCCCCAATGTACGCCACACCCGTCACAACGGCCCACAGCCCTGCATCAACCCGCATACCGCACCTCCGACAACCCGGCGTCATCGTCCGGCGCCGTGCATCGCACATATGTTGTAGTTACCCCTGTCCATCACGAGGGCGGCAGAACAACGCGCCTCTTGCAAGGCCGCCCGCCACCACCTTCTGTCAGTAACAGACGGAGTTTATGACGAACTTAGGTAAGGGCCCCGTCGGCATCACCCAGTTACAGTCACAACGTACCGTGGAAGGACAGTCTGCGCCCGTATCGACGCACGCGCACCACTGATAAAACCCGTTGTTGCACGTGTGGATGGTCGGTACCGCGGTGCCGGTATTGCACCAGTCGTCCGCGTCGCCGGTCGGCGTACAAGCCTTGAAATCTCCGCCAAAGCCGCCCGGAACCCGAAAGGCAATGCATGCCTTCCCAGTCACGCACTGCACATCATCCCTCCAACCCAACAGGCAATTGCCGCAGTTCAGATGATCGACACATTGCGCATAGCGAAATTCGCCCGTGAACGACCGCGCCTGCCGCACCCTCGCATGCCACCCTGCCATGACCGCGGCGCCACAAAGGACTATGGTAAAATAGCAACAAAGGCGGTTCATGTGCATTTCCTCCGTACTCGCGTTGGACTCGCCCGCTAAGACCACCCACCTGCTTCGATCCGCTGCATGTTCTTTTGTAGCGAGCGGCGCCGGTATCGCCGGCTCATCAGCACTATGCAGATGCAGCCGACCAGCAGAAAGGCCCCGCCGGCAACAAGGCGCCGCCAAAACGTCGTCAGCGTGTGCTTTGGAGGGCGGACCGATGAGGAAGGAGAACCGAGCTGGTAGCTGCGCGTTATGCGATCGCCCTCGATTTCGTAAACAATCGTACCCGGCGGAATCGGCACGTCCTGGAAAAATGAGCGCTCGTATTTCGGCATAAGCGATACCGACTCGATCACATATTCACGCCGCCACCCAGTTGAACGTACGCCTTTTAGGATTGCGATCCGCTGGTCAATGCACTTGCACTCGGCATGCATGGGAAACCAGATGCCAGGTTGGATCTCCTTCCATTCGATGACCACACCTTCGCCAACCGGTTCGCTCTGTGAGACGCGGTACTCGTAGCCTACATAACGGGCAGGGATCAAGTTACGGTCCTCGGCAAGCCAAACGTCTGCATGATTGTACAACTGCCCGCTTTTCCGATCGCGTCCGAAAGATCGTACGACCTGGCAGCGCAGGCCCTGAAAACGATCCGGCCCCACGTACTCGGTGAAACGTTCAGCATCGTACTCCATGTAACCGTACTCGTCTCGCGCAATTGCCGCATCTCCCTCCAGAAACGACGATAGACGCTCGCACCTGCCCACCATGCGTAGCAGCAAGTTATGAGGACGGATCGGTAATCCGGCAGGCTTGTAGCCCTTGGCAAGGTTGGCAATCCCACCCGTGCGGAGTCGCGTAGTGTCGCCATCGTAGGCACTTCGATGAACAATCGTGTATTGCTCACCCTCGGTCGTTTCAGAGTTGGTTTCTTCCTCATAGCGAAAATACTTTTCCTGGGCAACAAACCGCGCGCTGCGTTCCTCGGACACTAGAGGGCTGCCGTGGAACTTCCCGTCAAACGAGGTAATCTTCCCAGGCGAATGCTCCGAGCGGTCGCGAAATGAGTCATGCAATGTCACGTCGATGTTGGCATACAATAGCTCGTTCTCGCGCACGGCCTGGATGAGTTCTTCGAGCGTCATCTCGGCCCCAGCGGCCGGACGTGCAAGAAATGCGCTGCTCAACGCAGCCACGCAGAGGATTGCTCCGCACCAAGCAGCAAACCGCGACATGTTTTAGTTCTCCTCGTTCTGGGGTCCCGGCGGCGCATCTGCCGATACACTTGCCGCTCGGCGTGCAGGCACGCGCCCGCCACAACACCTGGCGAATGATGGTCCACACCTTAAGGTGCCACCTCCAACTCGGCCAGGGACTCTTTGAGCTTTGCAATTCCCGCGGCCGTCACCCGCGTCTCTCTAACATAAAGCATCCGCAGCGTCTTGATTTCAGCCAAGCGAGCCAGGCCAGCATCCGTGATTTTGCAGAACGGAAGGCCCAGCTCCCTCAAGCGTGTCATGTGGCGCAGGTGCAAAAGGTCTTCATCTGTTACACCACAATTAATCAGCATTATTGACTCCATGTCTTTCATACCTGCCACCGTTTTAAAGCCCCCGCCGCCCAACGGCGCGTTGGCGAGGTAGAGACTTTTCAATTGCTTCAGCCTGCCGAGTGCATCCAGGCCGGCGTCGCTCCAGGGAATTGTACCCGCCTTGAGCGTTGCCAGCCTTTTCAGGCCTGCCAGATGCACGAGCCCCTGCCCCGTAAGGCCCGTGGAATTGACGCTTAAGAACTCTAACATCTTTAGGTTTTTCAGGTGCGCTAGGCCCGCATCTGTAACGCCTGGTAGCCCGTTCAGGTACAGCATCCGCAGCCTTGGGAGCTTGGCCACCTCCCGCAGGGCCTCGTCTGTGATGCCCGTCATCGTGAGGTCGAGCATCCAGAGGTTTCTAAGCCGCGCAAGGTGCCGCACACCCTCGTCGTTGAGCTTGGTGTCGTTCAGGTCCAGCGTCTGCAGCCGCCGTAAGCGGGCGATGTTGCTGAGGCATGCCGCCGTGATCGGATTGGAAGTCAGGTCCAGCGAACGCAGACCCTCGATGCTGGCGAGTTGCGCCACCCCGCCATCGGTAATCTGGTTCATCGCCAGGCCGAGAATCCGCAGACGCTCCCAGCCCACAAGCTCCTTCACATGCGCGTCCGTTACCTGGCAGCCTTGCAGATAGAGGCCGAAGGGCGCCTGCGGCTGCGGCAGCCCCGCCAGCTTGCCTTCCGGGAAGGCTTCAAAGCCAAAGCCCGCCAGCGCGCCTGCGCCTGGCTCTTCATCGCGCGTCTGCCACGAGGTGATGCCTTGCTCGTCGATGCGAATCCAGCCATACTCGGCCCCTGCCGCCTCCCAAGCGGCCACTACCGCTGCATCGATCTCTCGAAACACCTCCGCAGGCTCGGGAGGCTCGTCGAACGCGGCAGCCTCTGACGCGTCACCTCCGTTCGGCTGCTCCTGAACGTCCTCGGGCTGCAACCCTGGCCCGGGCGCATCGGAGCAACCCGCGACTAGAAGAACGCAGAGGCTGAGGCAGGCCAGAAAGACTTTCATAGGCATTGGACATCTCCTGCTCGCCGCGGCCGCGGGCCCACTGTTCACGCATCCTAGCTCAGTACCACGCGTCTTGGCCGACATGTAGCCCACGGCTCTCCTGTACCATTGCAGCCGCCCCACGCGCCAAACGCCCAACCGGAAGCGACACGGCTCGCTCGGGGCCCGACGCCCTCCGAACGTCTGAGACTCTCTCGAACACCTGCGTCACCGCCACCCGCACTTGGCGCTGTGCCTGTCAGCGTGGCCGCACCAGGACTTTGCGCCAGCAACGACGGCGCACCCTTCACGTCGGTAGGCGCAGCCCGCATTCGCCTGGTACGCCCGCAAAGACCTGTGGACGCCTGCGCCAACACCTCCCGGCTGACGCGCAAAGGCCGCGCCATCTCTCCTGATGATGGCGAGCATGTGCAGCTCTACTGGCATACGGAGTTAACGTCGAATTGAGGCATGGGGCCGGTTGGTATCTCCCAATTGCAGTCGCACTTGACGGTTGGCGGACAGTCGCCGTTTGAATCGCGGCACGCGCAGAATTGATAGAAGCCGTTGCGACACGTATGGATGGTTTGGCCAGGGGTGCCCGCGTTGCACCAGTTATCAGCGTTGCCGGTCGGGCTGCACGCCTTGAAATTACCCCCAAAGCCCCCAGGAACGCGGAAGGCGATTCACGCGATACCGCTGGAACACTCCGCGTTATCCGTCCAGCCAAGAAGGCAATTGCCGCAGTTCAGATTCTCCACGCACGCAGCGTACCTGAACTCGTTGGGAGACGACTCGGCAGGGCGGTCTGTGGCAAGCCAAGTTGCCATCGCGCCCACAGCCCCAACGACAAACGCCACATAGCAGTGAAAACGGTTCATACGAGGTTCCTCCATATCGAGTTTCGACCTGTCATGAAGGACTTGGACGTTCAAAAGAGAGTATTCCTTGGACCGCTAGGGGGTAGACTGCTGAAGCCGGTGCCGCCTCTTGCGATGCACGTACCCGATGCACGTCACTCCAACGATCACAACCGTGCCAAAAATGGCCAGCGTTCGCCACGGCGAACCAGCCGGCGTTTTTGCAGGGCCTCCCTGTGCTCCAGGCCCACCCTTGGTATAGCTGCGAGTTATTCGATCTCCCTCGATCTCGTAGACAATCGTTCCGTCGGGAATCGGCACATCCCGAAAAAAGGACCGATCATGCTTGGGCTCGAGCGATATGGACTCGACCACATACTCTCGCCGCCAACCCGGCACGCGCTTGCCTTTGAGGATTGCCGTAGGCTGATCGATGCAATCGGACTCGACCCGCATCGGAAACCAGATGCCCGGCTGAAGTTCTTGCCACTCTAGTACTACACCTTCGCCAGTTGGTTCGGTGGCTGAAATCCGGTGTTCGCAGGCGATGTGCCGCACAGGGATGAAGTTGCGGTCTTCAGCAAGCCACAGCTCAGTATGCCCGGCAGTTTGCCCGCTTACGCGCACGCGTGTGACCGACCGTACGACCTGGCAGCGAAGCCCCTGGAACTCAGCAGGCCCGACATATTCAGTGGTTCGTTCAGATTCGGAACTCGTGTAACCATACGGATCTCGTGCTATCGCGGCGTCGCCGCCCAGATAGGAGGAGAGATGCTCTGTCCTGCCGACCATGCGCAAGAAGATGTTGTGCGGCCAGATAGGTACACCGGCGGGCTTGTAACCCTTGGCGATGTTTGCAATTACTCCATTATTACACAGCCGCGTGGTCTCGCCATCAAAGGCGCTTGTGTGCACGTAGTTGTGCTGCTCGCCATCTGAGGTTGTAAAGTGGCTGTCTTCTTCATATCGGAAGTACTGCCCTTGTGCGACGAACCGACTCTTGACTTCTTCTGCGGTCATGGTGCGAAATTCGAACATGCCGTCAAACGAGCCACCTTTGCCAGGCGGGTGCTTCACGAAACTCTCGAAAGAGTTCCGAATAGTCAGGTCGATGTTGGCATACAATAGCTCGTTCTCGCGCACGGCCTGGATGAGTTCTTCGAGCGTCATCTCGGCCCCAGCGGCCGGAACTGCAAGCAACGCGCTGTTCAACGCAGCCGCGCTGAGCATTGCCCCCAACCAAGTAGCAAACCGTGACATGTTAGTTCTCCTCGTTCTGAGATCCCGGCGGCGCATCTGCCGATACGCGCTCTGACGTACGCGCACGCGACGCCGCAGGAGTTAATTTCAAAACCAGCCGCTCTTGCACATCCGGCGCTACGAGCCCCAGCTCCACGCCGCCCTCCGGCAGGCTCACGCCGCGGTCGACCAGCACGGTAAACCGGCGCATGCGCGTGGGCCGGGCGGACCGTTCTTCGAGCCTCACCCCCTCCGGCCAGTCGACCGCCCGCAGCGGCCCCAACAACAGGCCAGGCCGCCGCGCAAGGGCCATCACCTGCGTCGGCCGGTAACTGCCGCTCTCTTCGTCGCGCGCCATGCGCACCGTGCTGGGCACAAGGCTCACCGCCGGCCCGACCTCGGCATCGAGCGGAATGCTGATGGCCGCCGGGTCGTCTGCATGGCCCAACTCCAGCACCGAGCTATAACGCCCGTCCGAGAGGCCTCGCCGCAGACGCACCTCGAACAAGAGCGTGCCGTCTGGGCGGAGCTGGGAACGCACCTCGTAGGCCTCGCCGGCCACACGCGTGCGCACCACCGACGCTGGCATGCCGTTCCTGCCCCTGCCTCGCCGTACC
>FWPU01006335.1_pt1 | contig 23894 bp, 14 predicted proteins | sample 2228361 | NCBI WGS metagenome assembly FWPU01 (sample SAMEA103939777, study PRJEB20133) | metagenome
AAGAACACACGGAGAGACCAGACAGATCGAGAGTGATGTACGACTGTATAATAATAGGTGCGGGACCTGCTGGAGCTACATGTGCCAGATATCTTGCACGACAAGGGGTAAGAACCATTCTAATTGATAGAGAACAGTTTCCTAGAGACAAACCATGTGGTGGAGGTTTTTCATTACGCCTTCTCCACGAGTTTCCCTATCTGAGTCGGCGACGTGAACAGCTAGTCAGAGATGTGTGTAGGGTAGGAGTGATTCATTCACCCAACAGAAGAGTTGTTCTGAGAGGAAGAGTGGAGATGGCAGTCGGACTCAGGCGTGAGATGGACAATGTCTTAGTGGAAGAGGCATTAGATGCTGGTGCACAGATTGTCACTGCAAGAGCAAAGAACATTGATATGCGACCTGACTGCGTTGTTGTCCGAACAGCTGGTAGCAGAGAGGATGAGATCAGGGGTCGTATTGTAGTGGGTGCAGATGGGGTCAACAGCATGGTTGCAAGGCTGAGCGGACTCAATTCACAATGGCCAAGGGGTAGTCTGAGTGTCTGTCATGTTGTAGAGATACCAATCTCACAGAACAGGCTAGAGGACCTCTACGGATCTGATAGAGAGTATCACTTCTTTGCTAATGTCGGAGGCCTGCCGGGATATGGATGGTTGTTTCCGAAACAAGATATAGTGAACATTGGTCTTGGTATAGTTGACACACATGCCGTTGGGTTGCCATGGCGTTTCAAGGCATTCGTCAAGATGGTGGAGAAGGCAGGACTGCTACCGTCGGGTCTGGACATCTCAGTTGCACGCGGTGCACTAGTTCCAATCGGAGGAACACTCAGGCAGACCTATGCGGACAGATGCCTACTTGCTGGTGATGCTGCAGGCATGGTTAATCCGCTCACAGGAGGAGGAATAGCATACGCAATGCGAGCAGGGCGACTGGCAGCATATGTTATCGCTAGAGCACTAGAGAGCGATATGGGCATGCATCAATTGAAGGAGTACCAGACACGATGGTGGTTGGACTTTGGACATGAGATAAGACCCATGTTAATGGTTCAGCGAGTCTTGACCAGTCCGATTACAGATGCACTCTTCGAGTTGGCTGATAGAGACCCTATGATACAGAGTATGGTCACTGATGCAATGACTGAGACTGATAGTTCAAAAAGGAGGAGAGAAAAGAGGAGGAGAGAATGGTGGCTTCTCTTCAGAGTAGTCCAGGTCTGTCTGAGGGAGGCACTGTTCTGACAGTCATGAGATCAATGAAGACATGCCAATCTTTAAGATGACTGGACAGCTTGTCTAAACCGAGTCTCTCTTTGTATGTTGTTCCAGGAACATCGGAAGGAATAAATCTGCGGATACGAAGTTAACAGTAATGTGATGTAATTCCGCATCATGGCGAGGAGAAAAGCATCATGTCAGATAAGAGACCAAAGAAACAGAGCGGAACAGAGCCGACGAAAAAGACTCCGTCTTCGGAACATGCTGGAAGTTCTGCAACACCGCCCTCAACCAGATCAAAAGATGAACCATCAAAAACACATGCTACAAAGACGGAACCAGAGTCCACTGAGCGACCATGGTTCAAACATTATGTGGCAAACACACCCAGGGAGATAAAGATACCAGATGGACCTCTATGGAAGTATCTAGACGACTCGGTGAGAGAGTTTCCTGACAATGAGGCACTCTATTTTGAGGGAGTGAGTATCAATTATCGCCAGTTGGGTGAATTAGTAGACAGAGCCGCTAACGGTTTTGCAAGGCTTGGAGTAAAGAAGGGTGATGTTGTAGCACTGATGTTACCCAATGTACCACAGTTTGTCATTGCCTATTACGGCGCTCTGAAGTGTGGTGCAACTGTGACACCTGTGAATCCGCTGAGCGTGGCTAAAGAGCTCCGAGTCTATCTTCAGGACACGCGTGCAAAGGTCATGGTTGTACTGAACTTCTTCTACAAGGTTGTTCAGCAGGTCAGACAGGAGAGTAACCTTGAGCATGTCATTGTATGTGCTGCATGGGACATGATGTCCTCAATCAAACAGAAACTTGCACCATTGAAGTTCAAACATGAACTCAAAGACATGCCCCCACTTGCACAAGGCGACTTGCTCTGGAACACGTGGATAGCAGATACAGAACCAAAGCCACCAGATGTGACTGTAGATCCTGCACGAGATATTGCAGTATTTCAGTTCACAGGAGGTACAACAGGCATTCCGAAGGCAGCCATGCTGACTCACAACAACTTAAAGGCAAACTGTGAACAGTGTGGTGCTTGGATGAATTGGATTGCCGAGAGAGGGAAGGAGAAGTTTGTTGCAGCACTACCGTTACAACACATATTCGGCCAGACTATTTCAATGAACCTTGCAATGTCATGGGGTTCAAGTATTCTTCTGATTCCTAACGCCAGAGACATTCCCCACCTGCTCAAGAGGATAACAGAGCAGAGACCAACATTCTTCCCAATCGTGGCAACGTTAGCCATCGCTCTATACAGCCATCCAGATATCAAGAAGTACAGTCTGAAGTCACTCAAACTAGCAATTGCTGGCGCAATGGCACTACCAGCTGAGGTCACAAAGAAGTTTGAGGAGGTCACCGGCGCCATCATCATTGAGGGATATGGTCTCTCAGAGGCATCACCAGTGACTCATGCAAATCCACTTGACAAACAGCTGCGACGTATTGGTGCGATCGGTCTACCATTCCCTAGCACTGACTGTCGTATTGTTGATCTCGATGACAGAAAAAAGGTATTGAAACCTGGCGAGGTCGGCGAGCTGGCTGTGAGAGGACCGCAAGTGATGCTGGGTTATCATAACAGACCTGATGAAACAAAGGACGTGTTGACCTCCGATGGGTGGTTGTTCACCGGGGATATCGCAAAGATGGACGAGGAGGGATTCACCTACATAGTTGACCGAAAAAAGGACCTGATCAACGCCAGTGGCTATAAGGTGTGGCCACGCGAGGTCGAGGAGGTCCTATATGAACATCCCAAGGTGAAAGAGGCAGCAGTCATCGGTGTACCCGATGAGAAACGTGGAGAGACCGTCAAGGCATTCGTTGTACTTCAACCGGGACAGACTGCAACGGAGGATGAGATACGAGCCTTCTGCAAGGAGAAGATGGCAGTCTATAAAGTACCAACAGAGGTACAGTTCGTAGATACACTTCCAAAGACCGCAGTCGGTAAGGTACTCAGAAGAGAACTCCGTGAGATGGAAAAGCAACCATAGTATAATATGAATTGAGTCAGTCCTCCAACCCAATATGGGCGACTGACTCAGACCTACTTTTTTCTCTGTGAGAACAGTCTTGTGAATGCTATCTTGTGAATGCTATATTTGAGTGAATCAGAATTTTCAGGCACGTCTAGTAATGATGTCATTACACATTAAGGGGACTGGACAAACCATCTTGTTATATTGTTCTACACAAAAACTACCAATCAAGAGCAATAGCGGTATCGATGTGGCCGAATTAGATAGTTGGCGATTCGAAGTAACGAGATAGGACTCTAGTCTGGAGGGTGTAAGACGTCAGCCTGAAAGTCCTTTATGAGATAATGTATCTCAGGACGCCCCAACAACTGCCTACGAGCCTCAGACAGGTTGTTTATCACACATGCTACACCAACAACAGTTGCACCAAGTTTTTCCACGAGCCTAGTGACTGCTAGTACTGTTGTACCCTGCACCAGCCAGTCATCAACAATAGCCACTCTGTCACCGGGATCAATCGACTCGGATACCAAAGCAAGTCCCTTGTCAGCAAGTCTGCTTGCCGGGAGCACCTCAATTGGTCGACTATAATCATCGGGCAAGAAGGCGATTGAACGTACTGGCACCACACCACAACCAAGAAAATATGCGATAGCACTACCCAGTGCAAGTCCTCGTTGTTCGATACCAATCACCTTATTTGGTTGGAGTTCTACAAACGGGCGGGCAAGTGTCACCACCGCCTCATGAAACACCCGAGGGTCCTCAAGTAATCGACTTATGTCACAGACTGCCATACCTGGCTTGGGCCAGTCGCGTATCACATCAACATAGTTACGAAAGTCAATGTCCATTCTGCCTAAACCCTGCCTTTCACCGTCAATAAGGACATCATAATTTTTTCTGTTTGACAGCAACGTCTGTACTGCTTATGAACTAAATGCTCATTTGTATCTATCTAATATCAGTCACTATAATAAACAATCTACATCAATATTCAAGGGGTATCAATACTGCGGATTAGGCGGTTTAGAAGGTTGGGCCAGTGTAGACCCGCCCGAAACAGTTAAGAAATAGCATGCAACTGTTGTAATAGAAATACTTCTCCTGGATGGGTATGGTCATTGATTATACCAGGCACGACTGTAGCAATCTCATTGATACCAGGTTATGTTGAAGTCAGAGACAAGGGTAGAGTGGAGAAGAAGATCAAGATAAAGAACAGATCTTTTGCGGATGTGGAGGCAGAGCTGGTAGAGTATTTTCGTATAAAGGGGAAGAGATTGCCGTCCGGTATCATCCGGGAGTCACTCATTCGTATTGGCGTGCCTGAAGTACGTGTGATCATCACAGATACAGAACCTGAGGAGAAAGTAGCAATTCTAATGAGTAAAGTCTCTGTTCAAAAAGTATCGGAGACTCCACAGGCTGACAAGCCCGTGAGTACGATTGAAACAGATGCAATATCTCCTCGGATAGGAGCAGAGGAAGTATCAGAGCAGCTGACCCGACCACAACATACCGTGGAACCACCAGCTAGAATGCGGATTGAGGGCTCGGCATTGGTGGGTGAGGAGATTGAGGATATTGAACGGGCACTGTCATTAGTAGAAAAGATGAGTGACTCGTTCATAGAACCCAGAACAACGGAAGAGGCTCCGGCACAGACTGTGAGCGTGAGTATCCAGGGTACTGAAGACGTTCTTGTTGCAACAGGTATCCATGCCTCTAAGACAACACAGAGATCAAAGAGGCAGCAATCAGTTCAACCAACCGCAGAATCGAGAACCGTAGAGACATCAAAGACGGTGACTGCACAAGCGACAGAGGTGACTACGACACAACCCGCAACTGTGATAACAGTCACATCTACTGTAGAACCCGCAGAGAAGACCAAAACGACCACAGAAAGACCTGCAGCAGTGACTACACAAGAGAGGACTACTACCAGAACACCTGAACATGTGATCAAACCATTGGTTGATGCCAAGGTGATACTTCTTGGTGAAGATGGGGTGGGAAAACATACATTGATGCAGAAGGCAGGATTTGTGAGTCAAGCAAGAGAAGATCCTCCACAAGACTATGTATACCGCCGTATGATAGAACTTGAAGACTATAGAGTACGCCTCAGCGCATGGTGTTTTGATGATGCAGTCAAGGCAAAAGTCAGTAGAAAGGACTTCTATGGCGATACGGATGTGGTAATTGTCATGTATTCATCAGCGGATCGCTGGAGTTTTGAGAGTGTTGACTTTTGGCTCAAGGAGTCTTCAATCATATTGCAAAAGATGCCGCCAATATTAATTATTGGTAACAAGATAGATCTACGAAATCCACATGAAACAGATGAGGTCGCGCAACATATCACGACCGAAGAGGGTTTTAAATTTGCAGAGGGACTTGCTAAAAAATTAGCAGTTAACGAGGCACTTCATCCTGTGGCATTTATTGAGACCTCATGTCTTGTTGCACAGGGAATTCAAGAGAGCTTTCGAACAGCCGCAGAACTATACGTACGATACAGATTGAAGAAATAAAAGATAGCAACGCTAATTCGGCTGCCATAAAAGACTTGTCTATAGTAATGATGAGTGTTGGAGAGTAGCAACCCAAAATTATGTACTCTGAGGCTCTAGTATGACCTATGCAGAGAGAACTGAAAATATATGTGGGCAAAACGTTATGTTGTGAATAGAATATCAATATTCCTTAAACAACAGATACCGGTTGGTGGTGCATCTTAGTAGAACTCTGTGAGAGTTGTGGAAAGACAATTGAACCAATAGGTCCCGCTAAGAGCCTGGAAGAGGACTTCATAAATGAAGAACTAAAGAAGAGAGGACTATGTCTTGAGTGTTTTTCTAAACGCTTTAAAGTGGTCGCACGAAAGTCCGGAGGCTATGGTGGAATGATCTATGAACTTGAAGAGAAGGCGCCACCTAAATTCGGTCTGGGAAGTCAAAAGTTCAGTTGTCTGAAGTGTTCATGGGTGGCATGGAATGATGCGGGTCTTGCTGCGCATATGCGAAAGAGACATCCACAACCAAACCCTGAGGAATAGCCACACTCAGAAGTGACTATTACTTGTCACGGACTATCTCGTGTCCGACTATACGTACACCTTCAAGACGTGATGCGGCCCGTTGAAGCATTCCCATTCGATATACAGCTGTCCTTGGTCCGGCCTGCTGTAACCAGTCTAAGGATACTAGGTCTAGATGCTCATGTCGATTGAAATAGTCTCTGAGAACTTCAGCAACTGCAGCCTGTCGTTCATTCATGGCCACAGCCATACCTACAGCGGGTACTGCAAAGGCTATGATCACCCATATGGGAGATAAAACATCACGCCCAAAGTATTCAAAGAAGAACACAAAACCTGTAAACATTGGTTGTAAAAGTGCAAGTATGACAAGTACGAGCGATAGATGCTGTGATGCAGCATCGCTTCCAAGACCCGCCACACCAATCACATCTTGGTCAGGTGGGATTAGATATACTAGCACACTTCCTGATGCAATACCAACTATTAATGCGGATAACACGATATAGATGATAAACCGAAGCGGATCCATGTGCCATATCTCTGGAAAACCAAATAACGACTCTAAAATTAACACGGCGGTTATACCAATAGCACCTGTTAAACAGCCGCTCATGCTAAAGAACTCGTCATGCACAAACAGTGGGCTTGTATTCATAACCCAAAAACTCACCTAGTATTCTATGAGTAAATATGTCTATATGTAGATAAAGTCTTCGCCATGAAATAATCAAATATAAGGCACACTCACGACCTAAAACCTGTAAGTGTATTATGAGAGTTGCTGTGAGTCATATCTACGAATTGCGAGCCAGTCGGGCATGACTAATATATTCCTGGGGCGGACGGATAATCTGTAAGACAACCTGTACCGTAAGTGAGTTATGAGCACAATGAGAATATAGTCCATGATGATGACAGAAGACGCGCTTCAACAGATAGAGATTGAACAGATGCTGCTCTCACAATGTGTGATCCGCAAGGATGATGGAGTTGACGTCGTCAGACTGACGGGTGTGGATGTGTCATACTGGAAGGACATGGCGATAGCAGTAGCAGTCACAATGGATCTCAGTGGTAGACGAGTGCTATCTACAGATTCATATAGTATTCTACAGCTCGTAGAATATAGATCGGGCTATCTGCAGATAAGAGAGGGGCCTGTGTTATTGACTCTCTTGAATAAAGTAAGAGAACCAGGCATTGTTCTCATAGATGGAAATGGAATACTTCATCCAAGACGATGTGGGCTGGCATCTTATGTGGGAGTCAGATTGGATCTGATCACCATAGGTGTTGCAAAGAGACTGATGTGTGGTACACTATGTAATAGACAACAGAATATCGCATATGTTATTGACAAAGGAGAGACTGTGGGTGCGGCAGTATGGCTCAATGAGAGATCGCGTCCACTGTACGTGTCAATTGGACATCGGATCTCTCTTGATACTGCAATCAATATTGTAGTACAGTGCTCACACAGAGGTCAACCCGAGCCGATAAGACTGGCACATCAGATATCACGTGGGATTGTCAGAGAAAAGATACACTCAGAGGAACACTGTGATAAATGATGAGTATAACTATGATGACGTGTTGCTCACATACGCTAATTATGATGTGGAATCTGTTGCAGCTCTCTTTCTACGTATTAGTTCAGCCTGATTTCGTCGCATCATCTTGATCGATAAGATTAGTGCAACAAAGCCCACAACGACACCAATCACCCATAGAGGACTCTGGAGGGGGTGATCTAAGATGTCGGTGATGATATACATGTTTAGACAGAAGAAAAAGACACCGAAGCTTATCACTATTGCCTGGATAGGCCGCATTATGAGGTCGTGTGTATCCAAATTCATGTCTAACACCACATGACAGACAGTCGCATAGTAGAATCGAACTACTCATTTAGATATTCATGTGTTGTTCGCACCAGCATCAGATATTCCGGACACCTCCGGCTCGTCCTCTGTAGATAGAGGACGGACAAGAAGTCCCTCAGAAGTGACGCTGAGCACTACGCGCTTACTAATACCAGCCATTCGTCGAATCGTCTCTGGAATCACTATGCGTCCCTTTACATCAACTTCGCTGATATCACCATATATAGTATGTTTCTGACCCTCAATAAGGCCATCTCTAATTCGTAGCATTCTCTGAGCGTATGATGCAACACGAGGATTGTGCGTGACTTCTATGATGGTAGTCTGAAACTCCCGATGAACTTGTCTTAGCATGTCCATTACCATAGAACTTGTTTCACTGTCAAGTTCTCCAGTGATCTCGTCAGCAAGTAGTACCTCCGGGTTGTTTCCCAGAGATACACATATAGCAACACGCTGATTCTCTCCTCCAGAGAGTTGATGCGGTCTGTGTTCTAGTCTTGCACCGAGTCCAAACTGATTGAGGAGTGTTCTTGCTCGTTGTTCGCTCTCACTCTTCGCTTTACCAATGAGCCGCATTGGCAACATGACGTTCTTAAGCGCAGTCAGTGATGGTACTAGGTTCCCAGTCTGCCAGATGAAACCGACCTTCTGACGTCTGTACCACATTGACTTGTCATCGTCAAGTTGTGTCACGTCGTGTCCATCATAGAGAATTGTACCCGCAGTCGGTCTATCTAGTGCACCAAGCAGTCGTAAAAGAGTAGACTTGCCAGACCCACTGGGTCCGACTATAGATATGAACTCGCCATGTGCCACCTCAAAGTCAAGACCTCGAAGTGCTATGACATCCTTTGTTCCTCGTTTGTACACCTTCATGAGATCACGCACAACAATCTTGTATTGTTGTGCCACTTGTTCTAGATCCTCTCTCACGCTCTCACTCCTCAAACTGTATCTTTTCTGAGATCACACCACTCATACTTTGCCTTGTGATTACGTAGGCAGATAGTAGAATTACTGCCACTGCAGACCCAAGCGTCACTGCTAGGATGTGTATTGGAACATTCAGTAGAACCCGCAGCCGCAACCACATCATCTGTGTCTGAACTCCCATATACATCAGAGGTATGTGACTGAGAATATAGGCAAGAATCAATGCTGGCACACTACCCAGCAGTCCCGCATGTATGAGTGTGACAGGTATTTCAATGAGTATTCCACGTAGGACCGACCCCGTGTCATAACCTATTGCTCTTAAGATGGCAAATTGCCTGCTCTGGGTCCTAATCTTCATAGTCAGGACAGCAGCCATTCCAACAGTCAGATAGATCAGAGACAGAATAACATCCATTGTGTATATTCCATGTATAGATTGTGTGGCACGGCTGTTGACGTTTTCCTCAATGAGGAGTTTTGACGACTGGATGTTACTGAAACTGAATGGTGCAATCTCACGGATAGCAGTCATGACACTAGTGACATTGGCATCAGGACTCAACCGAATGTAGAATTTGCTCACTTCTGTCGAGTTTAGACATGTATGAAGATAATCAATGTTAACAATCACAAAAGATTGTGCCCCAGCTACACCAGGCAGATAGGTGAGACCCCCTGCAGGACCATTAGATGATAGTGTGTCAATGATCTTGCAGTCTGAGTAGAAGACGTCATGAGGTCCCTCTATCCGTAAACGGATGTCGTCTGTATAGATTGGAACGTACTCATATCCTACTAAGCGATATCCTACAACGGGTTTGAAAGAGGACAGGACTTTCGAATTGTTTGTCACTAGTTGCTGAAGAGCAATATCTGGACTGGTATAGTATGTGAAGTAGGGCAACCAGAATGCAGACTTCAACCATTCTTCAGGTTGGACTCCATATACACTCATGGGGATTGTGACGGTCCCTTCTCCACCGCTACCGATCGGACGGTATGTGATGTTTGCATCTATATAGAGCATCGCAGCCACAGAGTCAACTCCCTCTATAGCGGATATGTTATCTTGCAGATCAAGTGTTATATTATGAAGTCCCGGGCGTACATCCACGGACATATCAGCACCTACAGAAAACATGACCAGCTCACACGTGTGGTTGTGAGCTGTAGATGCAGACACTGATGCAAACACGCATGTTGTAAATAATAGTGACATAAATATGACACTCAATGCCTCTGTCTTCTTGTGAAGCAACGCGGAACTCATAAGCACTCGTGTAATTGGTGACAGATGGGACCGTCCAAATCGTCTGAGTACTGCGGCCTTCAGCCGTGCAGCAGGAGCAGCACCAAGGCGTATGACTGACAATATTAGGACTGATATCATAACAACGATGAGCCCTAGACTCACTATAGAAAACCCATAGATGCTATAATATACCGTTATCAGAAGGAGTGGTAGGAGGAATTGAATACTGAAAAGAAATAGGAGCAGATAGGGTAGCGGACCGCCCAGTTGCTCGCTATGTTCAAGCACCTCCTGTTTCAACTGGCTGTGTGCAGCAGCTGGTGTCACGGTAAATGCATTGATAGCTCTGGGTAACGTTACAAGCATACCGATTGTCAATGCAAATCCAATCACAACAATGACTGAGATTGATTGTAACGTGATACTGAATTGACCAAGACGTGTAAAGTCAAACTCCATGAACGTTCTCACATTTAGACAGAGAGCCGCAACCACCATACCAACGACAAGTCCCGCAATACTTCCGATTATAGTAGTCAGTATACCCTCCGCCAATATCCAGAACATGGACTGTCTTCCTGATGCACCCCGCGTCTTAATAGTGCCAGTATCACGCCTCTGCTGATCTGCGCGCAGTGCAGAGTAGTAATAGACAATCATTATACCCATGATGATTGCAGGTGCTGAGAAGCCAATTGCAACAAGTCTAATTCCACCAGACCAGACCATATACGCCTCTACTGCATTACGAAGCATGTATCCATAATAGGACACAGACACATATGGTAGAAGCGTCTGTTCAATGCTTCGTCGGATATTCTCCAGATGTGTGAGGGAGTCCGTAGGGTCGGTCTCAAGTATCGAAGTGAGGTCAATCTTAGACCATATGTTGTGTCTTGTGTTAAAAGAATATCCAAGTCCAGCCTCACTCATTATATTATTGAAGGTCTGTGTTGTTACAACAGCAAACAACTGCGATGTTTGGCCACCCTCAAAGGACCCGCCGGGATATAGGTTGGAACTGAAACTGCCCACAATAAGAAGATCGAGAGTCACTGTCTGCTCATAGTAGTAACTACTGTTATAGTCATAGGCATAGACCTTGAATGAGGCCTTGACTCTATCACCCACTTGGAGGGAATTCTTAGTCATATAGTTGTACTGAACATAACATTCGTTGTCTTTTAGAATAGGCCATTCACTGGTGAGTCTAATTGCGTCTGGAAAAGAGTCGAGCACTGACTGATTCACACCAAGTAGAAATGGAGTCCAGCTGTAGTCAGGAGTGTGACCCTCCATGAGTTGGACGACTTCCACATTCAATACTTCATTCTGTTTTTCGATAGTATCTTTGATATCCGCAAGCGACGTATTGTCTTGTTTATAGAATGAGAATTGAACATCGAAGATCAGGTCAACACCAACATCACGGACCATCTCATTAAATACAATCGGTGCAACATTATCTATAAAGAAGAGAGCCCCGCCAACTACACCGGAGGAGAGTGAGAAGACAATGAGCGTAACAATAAAGGTCCTCTTTTCTGCAGCCAGTCTTGTGAACAAAAACATCACACTTCACCTCCAAAGGGACTAGATTCAGTCCAATCCGCATTGAGTACCTGTGCAAGGTTCACTCTTGAGGACAGGGATGCCACACACACTACAAATGCAATCACGGCCACAACAAACATGCCCACAACAGTTGCAACAGAAGACCATGGCAAAACTAGAAAGTAGGTCACTGGAAACACATAGTAACTGGTGTGATATAGCGAGACTGTACTGATTATAATGAACGGTGTGACAACTATTAATAACAGAAGACTCAATCCAGCCAAGACTAGCATCTCTGCAGACTGAAGACGTGACACAAGAGATGAGGTCCCGCCCATGGCTCTCAGAAGGGCGATCTCCCTCCTACGTGCCTGTATTCCTTCAAATGTATATAGAATGTACGCCACAAAGACTGCAAAAATAGAAAAGACACAGAGTAACATATCGACTGCACGATCAACCATGTACTCAGTTCTTCTTGTATAATAGTCCAGCTCTGCTGATGTGTCAACCCATCTATCATAGTGTATGAGACTGTCTTCATTCGTTCCTACAATCTCCTGTGCAACTTGAGTTGAGTTGCTGCCCGATCTAGTTCTTGCACACAGGAAGATGGAATGACTTTCAGATATCATCTCTTGCATAAACTCAGAGTTCACCCAAATTACAGACCGACCGAGAATCTTGCTGATCCACCACCCCTGCATGTCAGTACCACTATCGGATTCTGACATGCTTGGCAGAAAATCAGGAATACCGACTATCCGAGCCAACAGAGTAGTGTCATCATCAATCATCATGCGGATGTTGTCACCAACATCAAGTGAATATGTGTCTGCAATATCACGGGTCACCAGTGCGCCCGTGGGCTCAATGGCAAGACTGATTATATGTTCTCTGAGAGAAGATGCATTCAATGGGATGCCATTATGGTCATAACCAACATGAATATACTCTAGAGGACTGAGTGATACCAGATGTGCATAGTCGTACGTCTGTGTAGAAAGCATCACCTCCCATTCTGATACAAGTGCAGTCGCCTCGACTTCAGGATGTGATGATACATTCGCTCTAAAATCATCCCACAACGCCATTGCGCTCGGTTTTAGTGTGAATCTTATGTCACCACCAATCACGTATCGTGCCTCTACAAGTTTAGTGGCAGGGGCGGATTCGGTAACTGCAATACTACCCAGTGTGAGACTGATTGAGAGTACTATCACAATAGCAACAGGAGCAACAGAAGAGGCAGCCTTACCAATTCGACGAACACCAATATAAGAATGAATTGGGCCGAGTATGTTTACAAGCACGTTAGATAGAGAGTCTGCAGTTCGCCTCAATATTTTTATCAACAGACTTCCGACGCCCAATAATAGAGTGAGTGGCATCCCAACCATGATCGGTCCTAAAAGATATCGAATAACGGGGTTTGATCGTATATCAGTAAGTATTGAATTGACATATAATAAAAACAGGATTGAAAACAGTACTACCACAACGTCCCACTTAAGAATATCAAGCATGCGCACAAACTTTGCAAGTCGTCCACGTGACGCCTCGACTCGTTTTCTAGTGGAAATGTATATGTCATAAAAAATGTATGTCAACAGAGGCAGCAATATCCCTACAGTCAATGCCAAAATGATAGATATTGCACTGATGAGGAAGGGCTTTTGCATTGCTACAAATATATCATATGACTCTTCATATACAAGTCCAAATCTACTCAAAATAATGCCGATAGGAAGTCCTATCAGTGACGATAACACAGATAGCAACAGGATCTCTTTAAACACAGCATCCTTCAATTTGTTCAGGGGGGTACCACGTGATAGGAGGAGTTGCATCTCATATCTTCGTTCGTTGGAATTGAATCGTATGGCCATTAATGATACAAGAACTATTAGAACACCAAGACCTGCTGCTCTAAGACCCTCATTGATGCGAAGTCCATTGACAAAAGAGATGTATAGGTTTACACCAAGACCAAGTCGATCGTCTACATAGATGTAGCTGTTCGCTCGCAGCTTGTATATCGAATCTTCTATGGATAATAGGTGCAACATTGCACCATAAGGATCGAACGGGGTGACTGGTGTTCTATCCACATCTAGAAACAATATGTCATCAAATACATACAGTGATGGAAACTGAGGATGTATAATTCCCGCACCAAGTACTCCATACTGAGCTAGTTCCGATGTATAATATCCAAATCGCCAGACGACTGATTCATGGAATATGCCCACCACGGTGAGCACAAACGAACTTGAAATGCCGAAATACACTGTACAATTGACTCTAGAACCAACTGATAACTCATAAAGATTGGCAAGTTCAGAGTTGAGTGTGATCTCAGAGGTGTTCTGAGGCAACCTGCCCATATCAATCTCAAATAGAGTTGGAAAGGTAGACATGAGGGTTGGCGATAATGCGGATACTGTTATGTAATCATACCATGTTATACTACCATTTGGGAGTTCTAGTGCGCTCAGCCCCACATAAGACTTCTTGATGGAATCGACTGCGGTCACACCGGGTAGATCTCTTATTTCTCCAAGCAGAGATAATGCATTGGTTCCCTCTATGGTCATTGCGACAGGACCGACCTGTGTAAATCTGTCCCACTCATATACGGAATACGAATCAATGTAGATACTGATCCCCATTGCAGACGATGAGGCAAGTATCAGGCAGATGAATGTGACAACTCTTCTTCTTCTGTTTTCAAATGCCTCATAACCGACCTGTAAAGCTGTCAATATGCCGCCGCCCCTTCAACCCTCAACGAACCTGCCATCGCGCATCGTGTACACCTTATCCATCTTCTTGCCAATGTCTGCATCATGTGTCACTAGAATCAGAGTCCCGCCCTCACCCTTTGTGAGACGTACTAACGTGTTCACCACTTCCTCACCTGTACTGCTGTCAAGGTCACCGGTTGGTTCGTCAGCCAAGACAACCACAGAACTGGCAGAGCCTATGGGCTTTGCAAGAGCCCGTGCTATAGCGACCCGCTGCTGTTCGCCTCCGGACATCTCATCCGGACGATGATGTGCTCGTTCGGTCAGACCAACCAGTTCAAGGAGCCGTTCTATTTGTTCTCTTCTTGTATTCTCATCAACACCCGCAATTATCAGAGGAAGTTCAACATTCTCGTAGGCGGTGAGTACTGGTAACAGATTGAAGAACTGAAATATGAGGCTGATCTTGTCCCGTCTTATCTTAGTGAGGTCCTTCTCAGTCATGTCTGTAATGTTGACCCCATCTATCTTCACAATACCGGCTGTGGGCCTATCAAGTGCACCAATGATGTTGAGAAGTGTTGTCTTGCCTGATCCACTTGGACCCATTATCCCAATCGCTTCGCCTCTCTTGACCTGCAGACTCACACCTCTTAGAGCGTGAACATCAATCGTTCCGATCCTATAAATCTTAGAAACAGAGTCCAGCTCCACCACAACCGATTCAGATTGCAAGACCTCCTTTCACCTCGTTGCCAATTACGTAGCCATCATAACATCATTAGATAAAGTTTTGGAAAAGTCCAACAAAAACAGGTCACAATAGATTATCACTATAGCTATCTTCACAGAGAGACCGTAGTCACAAGACAATACACAGTTGACTGGAAGATATCACACGTATGTCTAATTGATTGGTGTACAGTCAGACTAGAAACGGATTGAGAGATGACAATATTTTGTAGCAGTAACTTTGTCGTACCATTGAATACATCATAAATAGTTGGAAGAGGAGGACATGCCTCCTCTCCATGAATTAGACTAGTCATCTACTGCTTCTCAGCAATCTTACCTAGACCATATAGGTAGATCACAAGCAGGAGAATAGAGCCTAGGACCTGTCCACCCAGTCCCCAGCCTGCAAAGAAGACTATGGGAGTAGCAGTCACTGTGCCCCAGTGGAATGTGCCCACATAGTTCACAATGTTGTATGTGATACCGAGAAGGAACACCAGTACCAACAACATGTAGAACAGCTTGGCCAACTTGCCGATGAAGTCCTTTGCCTTTCCACCAGCCTTCATGGCGAATATGTTGAAGATACCGTACATCAGGAGAACAAATCCAAACACTACAAAGAGAGCGCCACCCATGAACAGGAACTGTGGCATGTAGTGGTTGTAGCTGGTATCTCCGATGAAGGCGGGTAGATTCCAATTGGCAAAGGCACCAACGGCCAGAATTACGAAGAGACCAATTATAATGTGGAACACATTCTTTATCATGTCCCAGTTCTTCATCCTCTTCTCAAGGATTGGCATTAGGAATATCAATACACCGACAATCAGTATCATGAAGGCAGCAAACATCTGTGCAGCCTGAACGATCATCGCGAGAATTGAGTTCAGGATGATTGCTAGCCCTAGGCAGATCCATGCGGTGCCTTCCTCTCCAACTGCATAGTACAGTGGGAACACCAATCCCAAGACGAGTGTGAAGTAGTATATCCACAATAGTCCTGGATCGGTCACCAATGCAGACAGCGCTGCGTATGGCATATAGACCAGGTAGAACAGTGCTAATGCCACTGATGACAGATACAGAATCATTGTCTTTGTGTCCATTTGACTACTCACATTTTACACCTTCTGAACCGTTTACTGTAGTACAGAGTTTGATACAGGAGTCTCTGCCACCCAAAAACGGTATTGGGTCCAACTCCTTGAGGCCATGTTGTATCAAGTCGCCTCAACAGGTGTATGTTGCACACCCGGTATATATGATATCCTACAGTTACGTCGGCATGCTGTTCTAACAACGGCCTCAAGATGATTCAGCCAATTCAGAACAGTTCTTGCCGATCTGTAGGCCATTTTTACCGATGATTAGACACACCAAACCAAAATAAAACATTACCGCTTTTGTTTACCAGCTTTCGACATATGTCGAAGTCGTTTCTCATTAGAGAACATGCTGCATACTATTCATCCATCTAATATGGGGGTGGTATTGATCAGAGACCTTTTCATGAAGTAGTTTCTCGTTATTGATTGTATTGATAGAACGGTTCTGAATGGAACAGTAATCAGATGTAGAACATTTGGCGCTAATTATGAGGTGATCATGGATATACTCGTGAGACCGTTCTTGGAAAAGGTACACAGTCACGAATATGTTCCAAGTTGAGCATCCATGTGATGAGTCTGTCAATGCCCACACCAAATCCAGAGTGTTCAACACTGCCATATCTTCTGATATCAAGGTACCACTGGTACTTTGCAGGATCATCACCAATTCGTCTGAGATTCTCAATGATTCTGTTGATGTCGTCCTCTCTCTGACTACCTCCGATGACCTCGCCAAAACCCATTGGTGCAAGTAAGTCATCATTCTTGTAGGTTCGTGGATCTGCCTCATTGTGTTTCATGTAGAAACTCTTGATCTGTTTAGGATAATACTCTATGAAAAGGAAAGTGTCACGATCTCTTGTGAGAATATCCTCAGCCTCTGTACGAATATCATCGCCCCATTTTATATCTAGGCCACGCTGCTGGCAGATTTGTATTGCCTCGTCATAGGTGATTCTATCAAAAGGAGGCTTGATCTTGAGCAGTCGTTCAGGACTGACACCCAGCTCTTTGAGTTCTCTCTGCATATTCTTTCCAACACTCTGGCAGATGTACAATATCAACTCCTCCTGTCGGCGAATGTTACATTCATGGTCACACCATGCCTCCTCAACCTCTAGATGCCAAAACTCAGTGAGATGCTTGCGGGTCCTAGACTTCTCGCCTCTAAAAGAGGGTGCAAGGGTAAACACTCGTTCAAGAGCAAAGATCTGTGGCTCAAGATGCATCTGACTTGTCTGTGTGAGGTAGACTCTTCGACCAGGATACTCGGACTGTCCGGTCATTGTACCAAAGTAATCTACCTCGAAGAGTTCGGCACCCTCCTCACCCATTGTCGTTACAAACATGGGAGAGGTAGTCTCATAGAAACCATTCTCTCTAAGATATTCTCTTGCAGCATGGAAGACCATATCACGGACCTTCAGCACACAGGTCATTCTTCTGGCGCGTATCCACAGATGACGGTTGTCGTTTAGAAACTCGATACTCTGGTCCTCCGTGATGGGGAATATCTCTGCAGAGTGCAGAACTTGTATCTTGTTGACCTGCACCTCATATCCACTCTCAGCACGAGGGTCACGCTTGACCTCGCCTGTGAGTGTGACTAGAGACTCAACAAGCATCTTATCGACTGTCTCATACTCAGCCCTACTCACAGCATTAGGTTTTACAACAGTCTGAACAATACCTGAGTGATCTCTGAGTAAGACGAATATCATGCTCTTCTGTTTCCGGATGCGATGTACCCATCCGCGTAGTGCGACCTCTTGTCCAACGTACTCGCCATCAAGTACGTCACCCACATGTATATACTCTGTCACTGTGTGCACCAGCAAATAACTAGCCTGGTCCGATCTTGCCGGACTATTCACCGCCGCTGTGAAGAGAGATAAAAGTATGACGGAGTTGAGGCGGTTCAACTCATACTGAAGAACCAGTTGAGAACCTCATCCGCCATACAAAGAATATTACGATACATACTGCCACAATGGCTGTGACTGTTGCACCAGATATCACTGCGAATGGAGGACCTACAATCACTGTGACATTTGATTCCACACTGTTGCCACTCTTGTCATACACAGTGAACCGTACAATGTGCTGTCCCTCTGCAAGTCCAGAGAAGTCGAATGATATAGTTTCACTTGTCCATTCTGTGTCAACCACAGTCAACCCGTCAACAGCAATTGTATATCTGGACTTGAACTGTTCTACAACTGTCCAGTTCCTGATGACAGAGCGATCACCCTTGTTATAGAACACAGTACCAGGTGCATACACTATCTCGGGTGGGGTTGTATCAGGAAGCACTGTCACATAGACTTCGTTATACGCCTCGTTACCGCTGGTATCATTGACAGTCAGTCTGTAGATATATATTCCACTTGAAAGACCATCAAGACTCGCAACAACATATGGAAGAGCACCACTCAGAGAGCCATTTGCAATTAGTGTACCATTTCTTGTCAGGGAATACATGTGGAGATATTGGTCACTCACATTCCAGCGTAGAGAGCGACCGGTCTCAGAGAAGTAGAATGACACATTGCCTGGTCCTGCTATGACAGGTGTGACGTTCTCATATATTTTCACACGGATCGTGTCTTCGGAGATACGGTTGTTATTATCGATTGCCTTCAACATCACATTATATGTTCCAACACCATAGCCGGTCATGTTAAAGATCATTGTATATTCTCTGGTGGACCATGTCATTACCTTTTTTCTTACATCATTTACATACACATTAAGTTCTTTGGGATATTCATCATAGACCTGCCAGGATATTGTTATGTTAGGCGTCCCATGGAGAAACTCTTGATCTCCCGGTGATGTGATTACCGGCGGACGGACATCTGCACTCTGACTTGTCAAATTATACGAGTATTTACCAAGTCCAATGGGAGAACCACCAAGAGTGACAGTCCAATTGATAAAGGCAATTGGCAGGTCTTTGAACAACACGGTACCATTTGCGGGAGTGAACTTTGCATCAATCTGTGTGCCATTGTAGTAAGTCACATTGACAAGTACGCCAGGAATAGGTTCGTAGGTGGTCTCATAATATGTGAAGACCTCAAGGTCATAATAGTGAGCATCACCAGTAAATGGTGAAATGTAATTCTTCGCCTCTTTCAGGGTCCCATCAGCGATGAATGTATCATTATTTAGCACTGTTCCCGCATAGGCGCCGGACATAACTGTCACACGCCATATGTATACACCAATGGGGATGTCATCGAAAGATGCAGTACCATTTATACCCAGGACAGTCTGATTCCATATCATGTTGTTAGACATGTAATGTATTGAGAAGTTGAGTCCATTAGCAGGATTGTTCTCCACATCATATACGGTAGCACGAAGATCGTCATTATCATTGTCACGGTCAAGGTTACCAATTGTGACTGTTGGAAATGCCTCAGGGCCATTTGAAACAATTGTTCCAGTCCTTACCACACTAGGTGCACCGGGCCATATCACAGTGTAGTTGTATGTACCAATGGGAACGTTGTAAAAGACTGTACGTCCATCTCCAAGTGTCAACTTGGAGAGATATTTTGTACCATTGATGAAATAGAGAGTCACGTTTGCATTGCCCGCCTGGTATGTGTTGTTGTAATATACAGTAAACTGAAAATCATCATCATCAAAGGCTTGAAGATGATTGAGAACTCTCACTACAACAGTCAAGTTTGTGGCTGCAAGATGGTGGCCGTCTGTCTCTGGGTTATAGACAAGTTGAGAACCAGTGTTGAGTATTGCAAGTGGTGCTATAGACTCAACAAGCAGTAGGCTCACCAACAAGACCGTAAAGGCTCGACATGTGTTTCTCATCAGAGTCACTCTCTAATACCAACAATGAAAGTCCTGGACTTACCCGGTCCTGGTTCAGGCAGGCACGGACCTTAGCACGACATAAAAGCGTTATGCCGTACCCAGAGATGTACTATACGTGAGAAAACAAGACATGGCAGTAGATAGATGTGTTTTTGACCACAGAGAGTCGTCTATTTAATCAATTTGAAACTATTCGTTCATCCATTTAATTCGTAATAAACGCTATAAGTCGGTCTGAAATATGTTTTTATTCTAGGTGAGTCTCTGTTGAGAAACAAGCGTGGTCTGTTTATAATACCCGTGCTCACCCTGCTACTACTCCTTGTATCAGTGCCAGCGATACCTACAGCTGGCTTTGCCAATGATGGTGTGAATCAGGTCTCATACTTGGGCTGTCTTCCAGGCGACATCATAGTGCTTGGAACGCCAGGTTCATTCTTTGACTACCTGATCCCTGGTACATACCAACACACAGTCATCTACTGTGGTCTTGTCCAGTCTGGCGAACAGATCTGGGACAGAACAAACAAGGTGTGGATGGCAGTAGGCACTCCATACTGTATCCATTCAACAAAGAGTGACGTGCAAGGAAACGGCCTTGGATATGACACCTGGACAACTGCTGTGAATGCACATGCAGAGGATGCACTAGTCCTGAGAGTCCTCAAGGCAAACGGTGTACCCCTCACTGCATCAGAACGTTCTTCGATAGTCTCATTCTTGAAGTCACAGTTGACTGGCGGGACGGATGGCTATCCAGTCGGACCCGCATACGACTGGGGCTGGACAAGCAAGCAGGTATATGCCAGCGAGTCCAATCCGTTATCAGGCGTAGCTGGGTACTACTGTTCTGAGGCAGCATGGGCTGCATACTATGCAGTTCTCGGTATTGACCTCGACAGTGACACCAGCCCATTAGACCTAGGAGTCTCTCCTGACGACCTTCTTCATTCACAGTACACATCTGTGATTGCAGGAGAAGTGGGTGCACTGACATGGTCTGCATCTGTTGGCCTCTACAAGCTCACCGTGTTTGTTGACGAGGTCTACTACGACAATGACTACGATCCGTGGCCTAAAGGTGCTGGAGAGGAATACCTCAAGAGTTTCAGTGGGGACGGAATTATTCCTACTGAACAGGGTTACCCGGGTTCTGGAAAGATCGGACGCACACCGGATGGCTACTGGTCTAGAGACGGTGCGGGACCACTTGACTGGAACAAGTACTTCTACGCAATTGTCAACTACAACCGCGATGTCAAAGTCAGGATAGAAGCATGGGAAGACGATGACATCGATGGTGATGATCAGTATCCAGTCTGGCAGTGGTATTGGTCACCATCCACATGGCATCAGTACATCAACGCAGGTTGGTATTGGTCAGGTTCGCGTATCGACCTTGGAGACTGTCGCTACACAATCTACTTTAGAATAGATTCCGTGTCATGGTAGGGTAGTCTACACCCTACCCCCTTTTTTTATTTCAAGTATATTTTTCATATCGCTATACAGTTTTAATAGAACATGGACTAGAGATCTCATACACTGACCGATATACGTGTTCAATGTCAGTCTGATGACCCTACCTAACATTCAAAGATACAGACAGAGGATGCAAAATATGTTGAATACTGTTGAGAGACTATTTTTCATACATGCAACATGAATTGAGAATAAGGATGTACAATGTGGGGCTGGGTGATTGTATTCTAATCACTCTGCCTGCAGAACGTCGATGTTGCCATCTGCTAGTAGACTTTGGCAGCACACGTGGGAAAGACAAGAAGTATCTAGACAAGGTGTACAAAGACATAGTCACGACGGTGGAAGAAGAACCACTTGCGGTGATATTGACTCATGGGCACATAGACCATTTCAAGGGTCTATATAATCACCTCAAGGAACTCGACGCGCACGCATTGGTATTTCTCACAACACAACATCTCAGGACCCCAGAAACAGTGCGAATGGGAACTCGTGATGGACCTATACTCAGACTCATTGACTCGGTGATGACAGATATACGCAATCTTCTGAGAGAGGAGGAAGCAGATGAGGCGACCACCCAGTTAGCAAAAGAGCGAGTCGAGTCAGACGAGATGCTTGATGCCTTATGCCGACAACTTGGTAATAGAGTGAGATATCTGACTAGGGGAGTCAGTGGTGTATTGACTCCATTTCTCAGGGGTACTGGTACAGAACTCAATGTGCTTGCGCCCGAGCGAGATAATGAATCATATGCAGAACAGGCCTTTGCCCGATTGGTGCCAGTGCCTGAGAGGAGCCGTATAGGAAGAGGACTCTTGCTTGAGCGTCTTAGAGCGAGAATAGCGGACAGAGAGAGAGTACCACTCAGAGATCTTCTGATGGCAGAAAGAGAGTATGACAACAACACCAGCCTTGTCTTGTCCCTCGAGTGGAGAGGCAAGAGAATATTGTTCGCAGGAGACGCGGAGATCACAAGTTGGCGGACCATGTATGAAAAGGGTGTACTAAGACCAGTGGACGTCCTAAAGGTAGCACATCACGCCAGTGCCAATGGAACTCCAATCAGATCACCAGAGATATGGAACAAGATGACCGATGGTGGACAGAGAGATATCACGTTTCTTGTCTCAACATATCCTCGTAAGGACTGGGGGATGCCAGACAGAGAACTACTAACACAACTGACAAGAATAGGTAAGGTATACTCTACAGAGGGGATGCAAGGAGAACCAGCCTTTATTGATGTGACACTCACCAGCTAGTTGTCCATGATGTACGAGAAGGGAGAATGAAGAACTCTCCAGACTGTTCGATACGCGTGTGCTATACGAGGATGTATTCATTCACCGTGTCTAACGGGGAATATGGGCATTAATTATGTGGGGAGCTATATGGATGCGTTCAGGCGTTTACATCAACCTTAAAAGGGCATTATATATCATTTGTCTGAGCTATATAAGGCAGGAGAAGAGCCGGCATAATGCCAAGACCAAAACCAAATACAAAGATAGAGAATGTTGTGGCATCTGTAATACTCAATCAACGTCTGGATCTTGATGAGATTGCAGCAACAATGCCTAACGTAGAGTTTGATCCGGAACAGTTCCCAGGTCTTGTATACAGACTTAAGAAACCAAAGACTGCAACACTGATCTTCAATAGTGGAAAGATGGTATGTACAGGTGCAAAGTCAGAGAAAGAGGCCAGAAGAGCAGTCCATAAGATTGTAAAGAATATTCGTGAGGCAGGAATAGATATCACAGGCAAACCAATCATTGTGGTTCAGAATATCGTTGCCAGTGCAAGTCTTGGTGCAGAACTCAACCTTGAGTTGGCAGCCATGAAGCTTGAGAATACACTCTACGAACCAGAACAGTTTCCCGGCCTCATATATAGAATGCGCGACCCCAAGGTGGTCATACTTCTATTCGGTTCCGGTAAACTTGTCATAACAGGTGCAAAGTTTGAACCGCAGATCGATGAGGCTGCAGACAAAGTCATGGATAGACTGCTTCAACTCGGTGTCATGAGAGTACCAGAGGGAGAGGACTGGGGAC
>FWPU01006336.1_pt1 | contig 23894 bp, 22 predicted proteins | sample 2228361 | NCBI WGS metagenome assembly FWPU01 (sample SAMEA103939777, study PRJEB20133) | metagenome
CCGGGCCTCCTCCTTCCGGGTCCGGCGGTCGGCCGGGCCCCGCCCGGGGGGCGCCCCCGGCGCCGGGCGTCCCGCCTCGACCGCGGTCTGGGCCGGCCGCCTGCGCCGCTTCCGCTGCTTCGCCACGGACCTAGCCCTCGAGCCCGGAGAAGTCGTAGGAGGAGGGGACGGGGTCGGGGAGCTCCCCTCGGGTCCCGAAGGCGACCACGATCTCGGAGCGGTCCTCGAGCGGCACGGCGCGGAAGGGCGCCTCCGCCTCCTCCCCGTCGACGAAGACCCGGAGCCGGTCCTCCCCCGAGGCGCAGGAGGCGCCGAGGCAGCGCTCGGTGAAGCGCACCCCCCACACGTCGAAGAACTCCCCGAGCGTGAACGTCCGGGCCCGGGCCGACTCGACGTGGATCACGCCGGTCGCGTCGTGGGTGTGGAGGGGCGCGTGGGTGGTGGGGGTGATGCCGATGTCGGCGGGGACCGGGACGGGCGCGCCGTCCACGAACAGGTCCAGGTGCGCGTGGACATGCATCGCGCCGCCGGCGGGCGGGAGCGCCAGGCGGTCCAGGCGGGCCTCGAGCTCGGCCGCGTTCGCGTCCCAGGGGGCCGCCGTGGTGAGGAGCCCGGGCAGGGCGCCCTCCGGCGCGCGCTCCCCGGCGGGCCGGAGGAGGAGGGACGCCCCGAGGCCGACGGCGCCCGCCACCAGGGCCGCGGTGAGGATCCGGCGGTTGCGCTGGCGGCGGGCCATGGCGCGGCGGAGCTGCTCGCGCTCGAGCCTCGCCTGCTCCTTCCGCTCGGCCTTCGTCAGCCGCCGGGGCTCGGTCGCCGGCCCGCTCCGCCTCCCCTTCGCCACGGGCCCAGGATAGACGGAGCGGCCGGCGTTGCCCGGGGCACGGCGGCTGTCGTAGGGTTCCCACGCCTTCCCCGTCGGGTCCCGGCCGGCCCGCCGGCCGACGGGAGCGAAGGGGGTGGATCGGTGGCGACGGACGTGCGTCGGGAGCAGGCGCCGATGGGCGGCCTCGACCGCTTCTTCCGCGTGAGCGAGCGGGGATCCACGGTCCGGACCGAGCTGGTGGCCGGGCTCGCGACCTGGCTGACGATGGCCTACATCCTGTTCGTGAACCCCGCCATCCTCGGGTCGGTGCCGGACCCCACGGGCCGCAGCCTCCCCTTCGACCAGGTCCTCACGGTCACGGCGCTCGTGGCCGGGGTGATGACGATCCTCATGGGGGTCGCGGCGAACTACCCCTTCGCCCTCGCGGCGGGCCTGGGGCTGAACGCGTTCGTCGCGTTCACGCTCGTGGGTGGCTTCGGCCTCACCTGGCCGCAGGCGATGGGGGTGATCGTGCTCGAGGGCCTCGCGATCACCGTCCTCGTGCTCACGGGGTTCCGGGAGGCGGTGCTGAACGCGATCCCCATGGACCTCAAGCGGGCCATCGGGATCGGGATCGGCCTGTTCATCGCGTTCATCGGCCTCGTGAACGCCGGGGTCGTGATCCAGGGCGAGGGGACGCCGGTCGCGCTGAACCCCGACTTCACCTCGCTCCGGATGCTCACGTTCGCGCTGGGCTTCGCGATCACCGCGGGGCTCGTCGCGCGGCGGATGCGGGGGGCGCTGCTCGTGGGGATCCTCGCGACGACCGTCCTCGCGATCGTCATCAACGAGGGGTTCGGCGGCGGGCGGCTGTGGGAGACGGTGGGGCCGGACGTGGCCCGGATCCCGAGCCGGATCGTGGGGACCCCGGACCTCTCGCTCCTCGGGGACTTCTCGATCACCGGGGTCTTCGACGCCGTGCCGTTCCTCACCGCCGTGGCGCTCGTGGTGTCGGTGATGCTCTCGGACTTCTTCGACACCATGGGCACGGTGATCGGGATCGGCGGCGAGGCGGGCCTCCTCGACCGGGAGGGGAAGCTCCCGGGGATCAACCGCGTCCTCCTCGTGGACTCCCTCGCGGCGGCCGCCGGCGGGGCCGCCTCGGCCTCCTCCAACACGACGTACATCGAGAGCGCGGCGGGCGTCTCGGAGGGCGGGCGGACCGGCCTCACCGCGGTCGTGGTGGGCGTGCTGTTCCTGCTCTCGCTCGTCTTCTCGCCCCTGGCCGGCGTGATCCCGCCGGAGGCCACCGCCCCCGTCCTCGTGATCGTGGGCTACTTCATGATGACCCTGGTCCGGGAGATCGACTGGACCGACCCGGGGATCGGGATCCCCGCGCTCCTCACGGTGGGGATGATGCCGTTCACCTACAGCATCACGAACGGGGTGGGGGCCGGGTTCATCGCCTACACGGCGATCGCGGTGCTGCGAGGGCGGTGGCGCGAGGTGCACCCGCTCCTCTCCGCGGTCTCCGCGGTCTTCGTCTGGTACTTCGTGCGGGGCCTGCTGGCCTAGGCGTCAGGCGAACCGCAGGTGCCCGCCGAGCTCGAGGGGCGGGCGCGGGGGCGGCGGCTCCGAGGGCGGCGGCCCCACCGCGACCGTCCCCATCGGCTCCCAGGCCTCCTCCAGGCCGAGGGCCTCCCGGGCCTCCTCCCGGCAGAACAGCGAGCTCGAGATCCAGCAGGAGGCGAGGCCCTGGGCGTGGAGGGCCAGGAGGAGGTTCTGGATCGCGGCGCCCGCCGACAGGAGGAACATGTCCCGCTCGGCGCCGGCCCGCTCGGGGTCGGGGTAGGCGTGCGCGCCCTCCAGCCGGATCGCCGGGACGAGCAGGAGGGGGGCCCGGCCGAGGACCTGGTCGCTCCGCGCGAGCCGGCGCTCGATCGCGGCGGGCGGGACGCCGTCGCGTTCGAGGTCCGCCCGCCACGCCGCGGCCATCGCGGCGAGGTACCGCCGGCGGGCGGCCGCCGAGGCGAGCGCGACGAAGAGCCAGGGCCGGGTGTGGTGGGGGGCGGGCGCCGTGCAGGCGGCCCGGACCGCCTCCTCGACCGCCTCCCGGGCGACCTCGCCCGGCCCGAAGGCCCGGACCGTCCGACGGGCCGCGATGGCCTGGAGCGGCGACTCCCGGAACAGGTCCTCGGCCGCGGGGCGGACCAGGTCGGCGGCCCGCCCGTCGCCCCCGGGCCAGTGGAGCCCCCGGACGAGCGCCGCCGGCACCCGGTCCGCCTTCCCGATCACGAGCCCGGAGGCCGCCGCCACCTCGTCGGCGAGCGCGACCACGGTCGCCTCGAGGATCCGCCCCTCCGCGTCGGGCGTGCCGCGCAGGTCCACGAGGGCGGGCAGCCCGGCGCAGCCGATCGCGACGTTCACGAGCCCCCGGCGCCAGGGCCGGCCGAAGGTGTCGGTGACCACGACCCCGACGGAGGCGCCGAGGGCGCTGGCGAGCCCCCGGCGGAGCCGCTCCGCGCTCGCGTCGGGATCCTCGGGCAGGAGCGAGAGGAAGCCCTCGGGGACGTTGGAGGCGTCCACGCCGGCGTTCGCGCAGACGAAGCCGTGCCGGGTCTCGGCGATCAGGAGGTCGCCGCGGCGGGCCACGACCCGCCGGGCCTCGCGCTCGACCCAGGCGGCGCGTCCCTCCGCCGCCGGCACCAGGCGGCCCTCGGCCTTGGAGACGGCCTTCTGGGTCACGACCACGACGTCGCCGTCGCGGACCCCGGCCGCCGCCAGCGGGGCGGCGAGGAGCGCCGCGAGGTCGTCCCCCGGGCGGACCTCGGGGACCCCGCGGACCGGGAGGACCTCGACCCCCATCCCGGGGCTCACCCGAGCAGCCCGAGCGCGGCCCCGGCCACGGCCTCGGCGGCGGCGTCGTCGCGCATCACGGTGTCGAGGACCGCGACCCGGACCCCGAACAGCTCCTCGACCTTGGGGGCCAGGTCCCGGTCGACACGGTCGATCACCCACCCGGCGAGGAGGCCCTCGTAGGCCCGGGCCGCGCCCACCGCCGAGACCTCGAGGCCCACGGCCGGCATCAACCGGTCGGCCATCCCGGCGAGCGGCGCCCCGCCCACGATCGGCGAGACCCCCACGACGCGGTCCCGTCGCGCCGCCACCGCCTCCCGGACGCCGGGGACCGCGAGGATCGGTCCGATCGAGGCCACCGGGTTGGAGGGGCAGATCACGACGGCCTCGGCCCCCGCGATCGCCTCGAGCACGCCGGGGGCGGGCCGGGCCCGCGCGGCGCCCACGTAGTCGATCCCCAGGACCTCGTCCCGGGCCCCCCGCCGGACCCAGTACTCCTGGAAGTGGAGGCGCTCGGCCCGGTCCCCCGCGCGGACCGTGACCACCGTGGTCACCGGGTCGTCGGTCATGGGCAGCACCCGCGCGCGGACCCCGAACCGCGCCGCCACCCGGCCCGCGACCTCGGAGAGCGGGCGGCCCTCCCGCAGCAGCCGGGTGCGGAACAGGTGGGTGGCGAGGTCCAGGTCGCCGAGGTTGAACCAGGCGGCCTCGGGATCGAACCGGCGGAGCTCCTCGGTCGCCCGGAACGTGTCCCCGCGGCGACCCCATCCGCGCTCGCGATCGTGGACGCCCCCGAGCCAGTACGTGACCGAGTCCAGGTCCGGCGAGATGTGGAGCCCGTGCATCACGACGTCGTCGGCGGTGTTCACGATCGCGGTGACCCCCGCCTCGCCCACCGCCCGGGCCAGGCCCCGGAGGAACTTCCCCGCGCCCACCCCGCCGGCCAGGGCCGCCACGTCCACGCCGCATAGCGTAGTAGGCTGCTCGCTCGCGATGTCCGACCGGAGCCCGTCCCGCCGCCCCGCGTGGACCCTCCCGGGCGAGGCCCCCCCGCCGGGGCTCGTGCGACGGGCGGTGGCCCGGGCCGAGGGCGGGAAGGCGCTGTCGGTGGAGGAGGTGGCGGCCCTCCTCGCCGCGCGGGGGGAGGAGCTGGAGCGCCTCCTCGCCGTGGCCAGGCGGCTCCGGCGGCTCGGGCACGGCGACGTCGTCACCTACTCGCGGAAGGTCTTCATCCCGCTCACGATGCTGTGCCGCGACCGCTGCCACTACTGCGCGTTCGCCAAGCCCCCGCGGCGGCTCGCGCGCCCCTACCTGACCCCCGAGGAGGCCGTGGCGATCGCCGAGGCCGGCCGGCGCCTGGGGTGCAAGGAGGCGCTGTTCACCCTCGGCGACCGGCCCGAGGACCGCTACCCCGAGGCCCGGGCCTGGCTCGAGGAGCGGGGGTTCCGCTCGACCCTCGACTACCTCCGGGCGGTGGCGATCCGGGTGATCGAGGAGACCGGCCTCCTCCCGCACCTGAACCCCGGCGTGATGCGCTACGAGGAGCTCGCCCGGCTCAAGCACGTTTCGGCCTCGATGGGCCTCATGCTCGAGTCGTCCTCGGACCGGCTCCTCGCGCGGGGGATGCCGCACCACGGCTCCCCGGACAAGGTCCCCGCCGTGCGCCTGCGGACCATCGAGGACGCGGGGCGCCTGGCGATCCCCTTCACCACCGGGATCCTCGTCGGGATCGGCGAGACGCTCCGCGAGCGGGCCGAGTCCCTCCTCGCGATCCGCGAGGTGCACCGCCGCTACCGCCACGTCCAGGAGGTGATCGTCCAGAACTTCGTCCCCAAGCCCCGGACCCCGATGCGGGACGCGCCGCCCCCGGGGTCCGAGGAGTTCCTCGCGGCGATCGCCACGGCCCGGGTGGTCCTGGGGCCGCGGATGCACGTCCAGGCCCCGCCCAACCTCTCGGACGACGGGTTCCCCCGGCTCCTCGACGCGGGGATCGACGACTGGGGCGGGGTCTCCCCGCTCACGCCCGACCACGTGAACCCGGAGAAGCCCTGGCCGGCGCTGGACCGCCTGGAGGAGGCCACGCGGGGCAGGGGCCTCGTGCTCCGGGAGCGGCTCGCGATCTACCCGGAGTACGTCCTGCGGCCGGACCCGTTCCTCGCCGGGAAGATGCGGGCGCCGGTGGCCGCCCTGGCCGACGAGGACGGGCTCGCCGCCCCCGGGCGGATCCCGGAGGGCGTGCCCTGGCAGGACCCGGACGTCGCCTGGAAGCCGCGGACGATCGCGCTCACGTTCGCCAAGGGGCCGGGGGCGGGCCTGCGGGCCGACGCCCACGACGTCTACGGGAGCTTCGACGACGCGCCCGAGGTGACCCGCCGCTGGGCGCGCGAGCGGGTGCCGCCCCGGCGGCTCGAGGCCGAGATCCGGGCGGCGCTGGCGAAGGCCGAGGCGCACCGGCCGCTCACGGACGCCGACGCCCTCGCCCTTTTCCGGTCGGAGGGGGAGGCGCTCGAGGCCCTCTGTCGGGTCGCCGACGGGCTCCGGCGGGAGGCGGTCGGCGACGTCGTGACCTACGTCGTGAACCGCAACATCAACTTCACGAACGTCTGCTACGTGGGCTGCCGGTTCTGCGCCTTCGCGCAGCGGGAGGTGGACCCCGAGGCCTACACGCTCACGCTCGAGGAGGTGGCGGGCCGGGCCGAGGAGGCCCGCCGGGCCGGCGCCACCGAGGTCTGCATGCAGGGGGGGATCCACCCGGACCTGCCCGGCACGTTCTACTTCGACCTCCTCGACGCGGTGAAGGGCCGGGTGCCCGAGCTCCACGTCCACGCCTTCAGCCCGATGGAGATCCTCGCGGGGGCGACCAAGCTCGGGACCTCGTTCCGGGAGTTCCTCGAGGAGTGCCGCCGCCACGGGCTCGACACGATCCCGGGGACCGCCGCCGAGATCCTCGACGACGACGTCCGCTGGCACCTCACGAAGGGCAAGCTCCCCGCGGACACCTGGGAGGAGATCGTGCGGACCGCCCACGACCTCGGGATACGGTCGAGCGCGACGATCATGTACGGCCACGTCGACGCCCCGCCGCACTGGGTCGCGCACCTCCGGCGGATCGCGCGGATCCAGGCGGAGACCGGCGGCTTCACGGAGTTCGTCCCGCTCCCCTTCGTCCACCAGAACGCGCCGATCTACCTCGCGGGGAAGGCCCGCCCGGGCCCGACCCACGAGGAGAACCGGCGGATGCACGCGGTGGCCCGGATCCTCCTCGACGGGCTCGTCCCGAACGTCCAGGTCTCGTGGGTGAAGATGGGCATCCCCGCGTGCCAGGAGATCCTCCGGGGCGGGGCGAACGACTTCGGCGGCACCCTGATGGAGGAGACCATCAGCCGGATGGCGGGGGCGGAGCACGGGATCCGGAAGGAGCCGGCCGAGCTCGAGCGGGCCATCCGAGAGATCGGGAGGATCCCCGCGCAGCGGACCACCACGTACGAGCTCGTGGAGATACGTCAAGCCGGTTGACTTGATCGGTCTACCTGATTGACGTTCTCCGATCCGCGAGAAACCGGCGGCAACCTCTTGCATCCGCCCTCCGCGCCATCCACGATTCCCCCTTGGGGAGACGTGGTGGAGGCGTTCGAAGAAACCTGGCTCCGGGTCTTGCCACGGAGGGAGGGAAGCCTTCAGAATCACACGCATGTGATCCTGGAGGAGAGGGAGGACGGTGCACCACTACATCCCCTGGCAGGAACGCGCGCGGTGTCGCGAGTTCGACCCCGAGATCTTCTTCCCCGAGAAGGGAGGTTCATCGAGGGAGGCGAAGCGGATCTGCGCGGAGTGCCCCGTCCGCATCGAGTGCCTGAACTACGCGCTCCGTCGCGACGAGCGCTACGGCGTGTGGGGCGGCATGAGCGAACGGGAGCGGAGGAGGCTCAAACGGATCGCGTCCTGAGTTCGGGAAGGGGGTGACGGATGGCCACCGCCAAGAAGGCGACGGCGAAGAAGGCGACGGCGAAGAAGGCCGCGGCCAAGAAGACGGCCGCCAAGAAGGCCACCGCCAAGAAGGCCACGGCGAAGAAGGCCACGGCGAAGAAGGCCGCGGCCAAGAAGACGGCCGCCAAGAAGGCCACCGCCAAGAAGGCCACGGCGCGGAAGTCCGCCGCGAAGAAGGCGACGGCGAAGAAGACCGCCTCCAAGCGGTCGCCCGCCAAGCGGTCGACCACGCGGAAGCGGGCCTCGGCCAAGCGGCCCGCCGCGAAGAAGCGCTGAGGTCCGGTCGCGCGTGCCTGAGGGGGGCCCCCGGGCCCCCCTCCCGCGTTCCCCCGGCGCCTGCGTGCTAGGCTCCGCGGCGCCCGTGCGCCGGAGGTCGCACCCCTCCATGACCCGCGCCGAACGGAAGGCCGGGGTCCCGAGCGTCCTCGTCCTGCTCGTCGTGAAGGACGGGGCGCCCTGGCTGCGCGAGTGCCTCCAGGCGCTCGCGGCGCAGACCTACCCGCGCCTCGGCGTCCTCGCGCTCGACAACGGCTCCCGCGACGGGTCCCTCGACCTCCTCGAGCACGCGCTCGGGCCGGGCCGGGTCCTGGCCCTCGGCGGGAACGCCGGCGTCGCGGGCTCGGTCCGAGCGGCCCTCGAGCGGGTGCCCGCGGCCCGGGAGGCCGATTTCCTCCTCGTGCTGCACGACGACGCCGTGCTCTCGCCCGACGCGGTCCAGCGGATGGTGGAGGCGGCCACCCTGGAGGGGGTGGAGCGGGTCGGGATCGTGGGGCCGAAGGTGGTCGACTGGGACGACCCCCGCGTGCTGCGCGAGGTCGGGCGGACCGCCGATCGGTTCGGCCACCCGGCCTCGCCGCTCCAGGACGGGGAGGTGGACCACGGGCAGTACGACCGCGTCCGCGAGGTCCTGTTCGTCTCGTCGGTCGCCATGCTGATCTCGCGGGAGGCGTGGCGGCGGACCGGCCCGCCCGACGAGCGCCTGGCCTCCCACCACGAGGACCTGGACTTCTGCTGGCGGGCGCGGCTCGCCGGGTTCCGGGTCCTCTTCACCCCGCTCGCCACGGTCCGCCACCGCGGCGCCGCCGCCCGGGGGGAGCGGCCCGTGGGGCGACGGCGGACCGAGCGCTACTACGCCGAGCGGGCGGGGCTCGCCGCGATGCTCAAGAACCACGGGGCCCCCTCGCTCGCGTGGCTCCTCCCGCTCTCGGCCCTGCTCGCGGGGCTCCGGGTCGCCGGGCTCGCGCTGTCCAGGCGCTTCGAGGAGGCCGTGGACATCCTGGCGGCCTGGGTGTGGAACGTGCGCCACCTCCCCGGGACGCTCAGGCGCCGGGTGCGCGCCCAGGCGGTCCGCCGCGCGCGGGACCGCGAGGTCCACCGGTTCATGGAGCCGGCGCTCGTGCGGGTGCCGCGGTGGCTCGAGGCCGTGGGTCGGATCATCGCCGAGCAGCAGGAGCTCGACCTCGGGGAGGCCGCCCCGGTCCGGGTCCACGCGGCCTCCCTCGCCCGCACCCACCCGGTGCTCGTGGCATCGGTCCTGGCCACCTGCGTGGGGGCCCTCGCGATCCGCGCCTTCCTGGGGCGCGAGGGCCTCGAGGGCGGCGTCCTCCCGGCCTTCCCGTCCTCCCCCGGTGCGTTCTTCCGGGAGATCGCCTCGGCCCACCGGACGGTGGGGCTCGGCGGGCCCCAGCCGGCGAGCCCGGCCCTGGCGGCCCTCGGGGCCCTCGCCTGGCTGCTCGGGAGCAGCCCGCCGCTCGCGCAGAAGGTGGTCCTCGCGGCGGGGGTCCCGGTGGCGGCGGCGATGTGCTACCGGGCCACCCTCCGCCGCACCGGCCACCGCGTGGCCTCGGTCGTCGCGGGCTCCGCGTACGCGATGTCGGCCGTGGTCCTGTGGGCGTTCTCGGACGGGCGCATCGGGCTGCTCGTCGCCCTGGCGGTGCTCCCGCTGCTCGCCGAGCGGCTGGAGACGGCCTTCCGCGGCGGGCGAGGGGAGCCCGGGTGGCGGATCGCGGTGGGCGCCGGGGTGCCGCTCGCGATCGGGGCGGCCTTCGAGCCCGGGATCGTCCTCGCCCTCGCGGTCCTCGTCGCGGTGCACCTCCTGGCCTCCCGGTCGCCGGTGCGCGGGCTCCTCCTGGCGGTCGGGGCCGCCGCCGCCGGCGCAGCGCTCGTGTTCCCGCTCGTGCCGGGCCTCGCGCGCGGGGTCGGCCTGGGCTCGCTCGTGGGGCGGGCGGACGTGGGCGACGCCGCCCGGCTCGTGCTGGGGCGGGGGCCGGGATCGTCGCTCGCGGCCTGGTTCCTCCCCGCCGCGGCGGCGCTGTCGCTCGCGATCGCCGGGCGCGAGGAACGGGGGCAGGCCTGGCGGATGTCCCTGGCCGCCGTGGCGGGGACCGGCCTGGCGTGGGCCTCCGCCGCCCGGTGGCTCCCCGGGTCGGCGGCGAACGCGCCCGCCTACGCCGCCCTGGCCGCGACCGCCGAGGCCACGCTCGTGGGGCTCGGGGTGCGCGCGACGCTCGGGGCGGTGGCCCGGGAGGCGTTCGGGGCCCGGCAGGTCGTGGCCGGCCTGCTGGCCGGGGTGGTGGCGGTGGGGATCGCCGCCCAGGCCGTCGCCGCGGCGGCGGGGGGCTGGGCGGTCCGGCCCGGGGCCCTCCCGCCGGCCTGGCCGGTGATCGCCTCGGACGGGCCCGCCCCCTTCCGGGTGCTGTGGCTCGGACGCGCCGGGGGTGAACCCCTCCCGGCCCCCGGCGGCGACCCGCAGGGGATCGTCGAGGCGGGGCCCTCCTCGGTCCGCTACGCCCTGCGGGACCGGGGCGGGGTCCGGGCCCTGGACCTCGGGCGCGGCGAGGACCCGCTGGCCCTGGCGAGCCTCGAGGCCGCCCTCGACGAGGTCCTCTCGGGCACGACCCGCCACGGCGGCGCCCTGCTGGCTCCGTTCGGGATCCGCTACGTCGTGGCCGGCGAGGGCGACCTCCCCGCCGGCGCCCGGGCGGCCCTCGACGCCCAGCTCGACCTCGACCTCGTGCCGGCGGGCGGCCTCGTGATCTACCGGAACGCGCGGGCCCTCCCCCCCGCCGCCCTGGTGCCGGCGCCGGGGTGGGCGGAGGCGGCCCGGGGCGCCGATCCCTCCGCGATCCCGCCGCTCCCGGCGGCCCGGGCGGTTCCCCTGGAACCGGCGGCGGGCGGGCTCTCGGGGGGCGGGACGGGGGAGGGCCTGGTCTACCTCTCCCAGCGGTTCCAGCCCGGGTGGCGGATCCGGGCCGAGGGCCGCGCGGCGCGGCCGTGGGAGGCGTTCGGCTGGGCCACCGCGTTCGAGGCACCGGAGGGGCCGTTCCGGGTGGTCCCGCCGGAACGGACCGGCCGGGCGGTGGAGCTCGCGGGGCTCGGGGCGCTGTGGGCCGCCGCCCTCTGGCTCACGAGGAAGCCGGCGGGCCGATGAGGGGCCGGGGGCAGCTCCTCGCGACCGTGCTCGCCGTCCTCGCGGTGGCGGGGGGCGGGGCGTACCTCGAGCGGGAGGTCGGGCCACGGCCGCCGGCCCCCGCCCCGGCGGGGCGGGCTCCCTCCGGGGCCTGGCTCTGCCCGCACGGGGGCGGGCCGGGGTGGTCGGTGGGCATCGTCCTGGCGAACCCGGGGGACGACCCGGTCCTGGTGCGGCTCACGCCCCTCTCGGGGCGCCGGCCGGGCGAGCCGCGGCTCCTCGAGGTCCCCGCGGGCCGGACGCTCCGGGCCGAGGTCGCCGCCGGGGCCCGCGAGGCCGCCACGTACGTCGAGTACTTCGGCGGATGGGTCGCCGCCGGGTGGGTGGCCCACGCAGGGGGGAGGGAGCACGGCGTCGCCGCCGAGGCCTGCCTCGGGGCGCCCGGCCGGCGGTTCCTCCTCCCCGACGGGGACACGGAGCGCGGCCAGGAGACCCTCCTCGTCGTCATGAACCCCTTCGCCGTCGATGCCGTGCTCACGATCACGCTCCTCACGGAGCAGGGCCCGCCGGTGACGACGAAGGGGTGGTCCGACGTCGTGCTCCCGGCCCGCCGCGCCGCCGTGTTCCGGGTGAACGAGGTGAAGCTCGGCGAGCGGACGGTGTCGGCCGTCGTCGACGCGGGGGTGGGGAGGGTGGCCGCGGCCTCGCTCGTGCTCTCGGGGGAGGAACGGCAGGTGCGGAGCGCGCTGGGCATCCCGGCGGCGGCCGGGCGGCTGCTCCTCCCGGGGGCGGGGGGCTCCGGGCAGTCCGAGCTCGTGGTGACCGCGGTCGGGGAGGAGCGGGACGCGCGCTTCGGCGTGAGCGTCCTGGGACCCGAGGGGCCCGCCGTCGCCGAGGGCCTGGAGGAGGCGGACCAGGCCCCGGCGTCGGCCAGGACCTACCCGGTGCTCGCGCAGGGCGCCGCGACCCTCGACGTCCACGCGGAGGCGGGGGCCCCGGGGGTGGCCGCGGTCCGCCGCTCCACGGGCCCGAGCGGGGACCGGTCGGCGCTCCCCGGCGCCGCCGTCCCGGCCCCGGCCTGGGTCGTCCTCCCGACGGTCGCGGGGCGCCCGGCGCACCCGCGCCTGGTCCTCGCGAACCCGGGGAACGCCCCGGTCGCCGTGACGCTCGTGCCGCTCCCCGGCGGCTCCGCCGCCCCGCCGGCGCCGATCGTCGTCGAGGTGCCCGGGGGCTCGACCAGGGCGGCGCCCGCCGCCTTCGTCGAGGCCCTCCCGGGCGCCGCGGTCCTGGCCGTCGCCGGCGAGGGAACCTTCGTGGCGGCCTCGGCGTCGAACTCCCTCGGGCGGGAGGGCTACGCCGCCTACGCCGCCGCGCTCGGGGTCCCGGTGCCCGAGCCATGGGTGCCCGAGCGGCTGCCATGAGCCGCACCGCCGATGGGTTGTCCTAGGATGGACCGGGGACGCGACCGGCCGGAGGGCCTCCACGGACCGGCGCGGCGCTGGGACCCGCGGGAGCCCATGAGGAGGGAACCCCGCGGATGCGTGCGGCGTTGAACGGGTACGAGGAGGTCGGAGGACGATGAGCCGCGGCAAGCACGCGCGACGGATGCTCGGGGGCGGCCTGCCCGTCGTGCTGATCGTGCTCGCGGCGCTCGTGGTCGTGGGGGCCGCGGGCGCCTTCGCGGCGTACCGCTACGAGGCGGCCCGGGCCGACCGGATCCTCCCGGGCGTGGAGATCGAGGGGATCGACGTCTCCGGCATGACCCGCGGGCAGGCGACCCGAGCCGTGGCCTCCCTCGCCGACCGCACGCTGGACCGCGAGCTCGTGGTCACGGCCGGCGACCGCTCGTGGGTCGTGAGCCCGAGGGAGCTCGGGATGCGGGCCGACGTGGAGGGGGCCGTGGAACGGGCCCTGGCGGTGGCCGAGGAGCTGTCGTTCCCGTCCAGGTTCTGGCACCGGTTCCGCGGCATCCCGGTCGAGCGCGCCTTCGCCGTGGGCTACTCCTACGACGAGACGGCGGTCCGGGGCTTCGTCCAGGAGGTGTACCGGGCGGTGGCCGAGCCCGCCCGGGACGCGGCGATCCGCCTCGAGGACGGGCAGGTCCTGCTGCAGCGGTCGCGGGTCGGGCAGGCCCTCAAGGAGGAACTGGCCCTGGCGCGGATCAGGCGGGCCCTGGAGGAGGGGCGCGCCCGGGTGTCGCTCCCGGTGAAGGACGTCGAGCCCGAGGTCACCGAGGCGAGCCTCGGCTACACGATCGTGGTGGACCGCTCGCGGAACGAGCTCTCCCTCTACCGGGGGCTGAAGCTCGTGAAGACCTACCCCGTGGCCACCGCGGTCCCGCCCTACGAGACCCCGCCGGGGGAGTGGGTGGTGGTGGACAAGCGGGAGAACCCGACCTGGTACAACCCGGCCCCCGAGGGCTGGGGGGCGGACCTGCCGCTGGTGATCCCCCCCGGTCCCGGCAACCCGCTCGGCACTCACGCGCTCTACCTCGACGCTCCCGGGATCCGGATCCACGGCACCTACGACGCGGACTCGATCGGGACCTACGCCTCCCACGGGTGCATCCGGATGTACCTCGACGACGCCGAGGAGCTGTTCGGCATCGTCCCCGTGGGGACCAGGGTCCTGATCGTCTGAAGCACGCCAGCGCTCTCGCGGGGGGGCGGGCTCGCCCGTCGCCGGGCCGGGGTGCTTGCAGGATCACACGGATGTGATCAGGATACCCGCATGCGGACCTGCTCCCGGATGCGCTGCGAGGAGGCGCCGGTCGCCACCGTCCGGCTCCGCTACCAGGCGCGGGAGGTCGTGGTCGGGGACCTGGCGCCCGAGCGCGACCCCAACCTGCTGGACCTGTGCCGCGCGCACGTCGACGGCCTGACCCCGCCCCGCGGCTGGTCGGTCCGGGACGAGCGCGCCGCGCACGTCCCCTGAGCCCGGACGTCCGGCCCGGGGGACGGTCGCCCATCCCCGGACGGGGGATGGCCCGTCCACCGACCGGCGGATGCGGGCCGGGGAACGGCGGTCGAGGGAAATGAGGTCCTCGGGCTATGGCCGGACGGCCCGCCGTGGCCGACCATCGGACCGAGATGACGCGCGACCCCAAGACCGCAGGGACCTGCCCGGTGTGCAGCACCGGGGAGCTGATCACGATCGCGATGACCGTGAACGGCGCCGAGCTCCGGTTCACCACGTGCCACGCGTGCGAGGCCAAGTGGTGGACGAGGGAGGGCGAGGAGATCCCCCTCCGCTCGGTGATCGGGATGGTCGTCGAGGCCCGCTCCTAGCCAGGCGTCGCCGGACCCCCCTCCGGACCGGCGCGGGACCGCTCCCACGAGGGTCCCGCGCGCCCCCGCTCGGGTACGATGCCTGCCGGTGGCGTCCCCCGACCTGAGCCGGATCTTCAAGGCCTACGACGTCCGCGGCGTGGTCCCCGACGAGCTCGACGAGGACGTGGCCCGGCGGGTCGGGGCCGCCTTCGCCCACTTCTGCGGCGAGCCGCGGGTCCTCCTCGGCCTGGACTGCCGGCTGTCCTCGGAGGCGCTCGCGGCCGCGTTCGCCGAGGGCGTGACCGGGCGGGGGGCGGACGTCGTGGACCTCGGGCTCGTCTCCACCGACCTCCTGTACTTCGCCTCCGGCGAGCTCGGCATGCCCGGGGCGATGCTTACGGCGAGCCACAACCCGCCGGAGTGGAACGGGATCAAGTTCTGCCTGTCGGGGGCCCGACCGGTGGGGCAGGACACCGGGCTGGCCGAGATCCGGGCCCTGGCCGAGCGCGACGCATACCCTCCGGCTCCCCGGCGGGGGCGCGTGGAGCGGCGCGACCTGGTCGACCGCTACGTGGAGCACGTGCTCTCGTTCGTGGACCCCGCCGCGATGCGGCCGCTCACCGTCGTCGTGGACACCGCGAACGGGATGGGGGGGCTCGTGGTGCCGGCCGTGATGTCGCGGCTCCCGGTCACGCTGGTCCACCTCTACCCGGAGCTCGACGGCACGTTCCCCAACCACCCCGCCGACCCCATCGACCCCCGGAACCAGGAGGACCTCAAGCGCGCCGTGCTCGAGCACCGCGCCGACGTGGGCTTCGCCTTCGACGGCGACGCCGACCGGGTGTTCCTCGTGGACGAACGGGCGGAGGGGGTCTCGGGCTCGCTCGTGACCGCGCTCGTGGCCGAGGCCATGCTGGAGCGGCACCCGGGCGCCAAGATCGTCCACAACCTGATCTGCTCGTGGGTGGTCCCCGAGGTGATCCGGGAGCGCGGGGGCGTCCCGGTCCGCTCGCGGGTCGGCCACTCGTTCATCAAGCAGGTGATGGCGGAGACCGGGGCGGTCTTCGGCGGCGAGCACTCCGGCCACTACTACTTCCGCGAGAACCACAACGCGGACTCCGGGCTGATCGCCGCCGTCGTCGTCCTCGGCCGGATGTCCGAGGCCGGCCTGCCCCTCTCCAAGCTCCTCGAGCCCTACCGCCGCTACCACGGCTCGGGGGAGATCAACTCGCGGGTGGAGGACCAGGCGGCCGCGATCGAGCGGCTGGCGGAGGCGTTCCGGGACGGCCGGCAGGACCGGCTCGACGGGCTCACGGTAGGGTTCGACGACTGGTGGTTCAACGTGCGGCCCTCCAACACCGAGCCGCTCCTCCGGCTGAACGTGGAGGCCCGGAGCAGGGAGCTCCTTGAGGAGAAGACCGCGCTCGTGCTGCGGCTGATCCGCGGGACCGAGGAGGCGTCGTGAGCGTCGACCCCGAGCTGCTCGAGCTGCTGGTCTGCCCCAACTGCCGGGGCGAGGTGGAGTACCTCGAGGCCGAGGAGCGCATCGTGTGCCGCGGGGAGTGCGGGTACCGGTACCCGGTGCGGGACGGGATCCCGGTGATGCTGATCGACGAGGCCGAGAAGCCCGCCGGCGGGGGCCGGCGCCGCTGAGCCCGGCGTGGTGGACCTCGACGACCCGGCGGCCCGGTCGCGCGCCGACCCCTCGGGGATGCTCGAGGCGGTGCTCCGGCTCCCGGAGGACGTCCGGGCCGGCTACGAGCTGGGGCGCGCCGCCCGGGACCTGCCCTCCGCCGAGGGCCTCGAGGGGGTGGTGCTCTGCGGGATGGGGGGCTCCGCGATCTCGGGGGACCTCATCCGCGCCGCCTGGCGCGACCGCCTCCGGATCCCCTTCGAGGTGGTCCGGGGTCCGGAGCTGCCCGGGCACTGCGGGCCCCGCACGCTCGTCGTCGGCTCGTCCTACTCCGGCGACACCGCGGAGACCCTGGCCTGCTTCGAGGAGGCGGTGCGCCGCGGCTGCCGGACCGTCGCGGTCACCTCGGGCGGCGCCCTGGCCCGCCTCGCGGCCGAGGCGGGCGCCGCCGTGGTCCGGCTCCCCGCGGACCTCCTCGCGCCGCGGGCGGCGGTCGGGCACCTCGCGTTCGCCACGGCCGGCGCGCTCGAGGCGATGGGGGTCCTCCCGCCCGCGGCGGACGAGGTCGAGGAGGCCCGCCGCGAGCTCGCGGAGCTCCTCGACCGCCTGGGGCCCGAGCGGCCGGGGAACCCCGCGAAGGCCCTCGCCGCGCGGCTCGAGGGCCGGGTCCCCGTGATCTGGGGCGCCGAGGGCATCGGCGCCGCGGCGGCCCTGCGGTGGAAGACGAACCTGAACGAGAACGCCAAGGTGCCGGCGTTCGCCTCCGCCCTCCCCGAGCTCGACCACAACGAGGTCGTGGGGTGGTCGGCGGGCGCCGGGCAGGGGTTCTTCGTGGTCGCCCTCCGCCACCGGGGCGAGCACCCCGACGTCGCCGCCCGCTTCCCGCCCTCGATCGCGGTCGCCCGGGAAGCGGGGGCGGAGGCCGAGGAGGTGTGGGCGAGCGGGCGCACGGACCTCGCGCGCCTGTTCACGCTCGTCGCCACCGGCGACCTGGTGAGCGTGTACCTGGCGCTGCTCCGCGGCGTGGACCCCACGCCGGTCGAGGCCATCGACCGCCTGAAGCGGGCGCTCGCCGCCCGCCGCCCGGGGGCCTGATGGGCGCCCCCCGCCCCGGCCCGGGCGACGGCGTCCCCGAACGGGTGGCGGCGGCCGTGCGGGCCCGGACCGGGCTCGTCCCCGTCGCGGCCCTGGTGCTGGGCTCGGGGCTCGGCGACGCGCTCCGGGTGGCCCGCGAGCTGGCGGGCGCGGAGGACGAGGTGGAGGTGGGCTACGGGGAGCTGCCGGGGTTCCCCCCGCCCTCGGTCCCGGGCCACGCGGGACGCCTGTGGCTCGGCAGGCTCGGGGGCAGGCCCCTCGCCTGCTTCCAGGGAAGGGTCCACCACTACGAGGGGCACGGGATGGCGATGGCCTCCCTCACCGCCCGGGTGGCGGCCGAGCTCGGCGCGCGGGCCGTGATCCTCTCGGCCGCCACGGGGGGCGTGGACCCCTCCGTCCCGGGGGGCGCGCTGGTGATCCTCCGGGACCACCTGAACTTCATGGGCGAGAACCCGCTCCGCGGCTGGCGGATGCCGGACGGCTCCCCCGCCTTCGTCGACCTCTCCCGGGTCTACGACCCCGAGCTCACCGACGCGGCGCTCGCCGCGGCCCGCGCGGCCCTCGGCCCGGACGCGGTGCGGGAGGGCGTCTACGCCGCGCTGCCCGGTCCCTCCTACGAGACCCCCGCCGAGGTCGAGTTCCTCCGCCGGGCGGGGGCCACGGTCGTCGGGATGTCGGTGGTGCCGGAGGCCGTGGCCGCGCGGGCCCTGGGCCTGCGGGTGGTGGGGATAAGCTTCGTGACGAACGCGGCGGGGACGCCGGTCTCGCACGAGGAGGTGCTGCGGGCCTCGGCCCGGGCCGCGGACGTGATCGGACGGGTGACCGTGGAGCTCCTCCGGCTCCTCTAGGGAAGGGTGGGAGGTATGGACTGCGACGTGCGGGACCTCGGCCTCGCCGAGTCGGGGCGGGAGCGGATCGAGTGGGCGGGGGGCGAGATGAAGGTGCTCGCCCAGGTCCGGGAGCGGTTCGAGAAGGAGCGGCCGCTCGAGGGGGTCCGGATCGGGGCCTGCCTCCACGTGACGAGCGAGACCGCGAACCTGGTCGAGACCCTCGCGGCGGGTGGGGCGGAGGTGGCGCTCTGCGCCTCGAACCCGCTCTCGACCCAGGACGACGTGGCCGCCGCCCTCTGCGAGCAGGACGGCATCTCGGTCCACGCGATCCGTGGCGAGGACCACGAGACCTACTACCGACACATCGACGCGGTCCTCGACCGGAGGCCGCGGATCACGATGGACGACGGGGCGGACCTCGTCTCCCGGCTCCACCGCGAGCGCCCGGAGCAGGTCGCCGAGGTGCTCGGGGGGACCGAGGAGACCACGACCGGGGTGATCCGCCTGCGGGCGATGGCCGCGGATGGCGCGCTCCGCTACCCGATCGTGGCGGTCAACGACGCCCGGACCAAGCGCCTGTTCGACAACCGGTTCGGGACCGGGCAGTCCACGATCGACGCGATCCTCCGCGCCACGAACCTCCTCCTCGCCGGGCGGGTGGTGGTGGTCTGCGGGTACGGGATGTGCGGGCGGGGGGTGGCCTCCCGGGCGCGGGGGATGGGCGCGCAGGTGATCGTGACCGAGGTCGACCCGCTCCCGGCCCTCGAGGCCGCGATGGAGGGCTACCGGGTGATGCCGCTCCGGGAGGCGGCGCGCGAGGGCGACGTGTTCGTCACCGTGACCGGGGACACCTCGGTGATCCGGAGGGAGCACCTCGAGGTGATGAAGGACGGGGCGGTCCTCGCGAACGCCGGCCACTTCGACGTGGAGATCGACAAGGGGGCGCTCGAGGGGCTCGCGGTCTCCCGGCGGCGGATCCGGGGCTCCGTCGACGAGTACCGCCTCGCCGACGGGCGGCGGCTCCACCTCCTCGCCGAGGGCCGGCTGGTGAACCTCGCCGCCGCCGAGGGTCACCCCGCGGCCGTGATGGACATGTCGTTCGCGAACCAGGCCCTCGCGGTGGAATGGATCGCCCGGGAGGGCGGCGCGCTGGCGCCGGCCGTCCACCCGGTGCCGGCCGAGATCGACGCCGAGGTGGCCCGGCTCAAGCTGCGCGCGATGGGCATCGAGATCGACCGGCTCACCCCGGAACAGGAGGAGTACCTGCGCTCGTGGGAGTCGGGGACCTGATCGAGCCCCCGGGGGCCGTCGGGGACCTGCGCGACCTGCAGGTGATGGGCGCGGCCCTGGCCCGCGCCGGGCTCGTCCGCGGCACGGAGGGGAACCTCTCGTGGTGGGACGGTCGCACCCTCAGGATCACGCGCACCGGGGCCCGCCTCGATGCCCTCGGGCCGGACGACGTGGCGGAGGGGACGCTCGACGAGCCGCCTCGGGGAGCCTCCTCGGACCTCGCGATCCACCTCCGGCTCCACCGGGACCGGGGACCGGGCGCGGTGGTCCACGCCCACCCGCCCGGGTCCGTGCCCGAGGGCTGGCGCGAGGGCGAACCCCACGGCGTCTACGCGCACGCCGCCACGCTCGAACTCGCGTTCGCCGCCGCCCTCGTCGGACGGCCGCCCCGGCCCGGCGCGACGGCCGAGCCGCCGATCCGGCCGCTGGCGGTGGCGGCGGAGCGGCGGGAGGAGCGCGGCCGGACGGTCGAGCGGGCCCTCGAGTTCTCGGTCCTCGACCAGCGGCGCCTGCCGCGGGAGGTGGTCCACCTCGCGTGCCGCACGGCCGGGGAGGTGGCGGAGGCGATCCGCACCCTCGCGGTCCGCGGGGCGCCCGCGATCGGGATCGCCGCCGCCTACGGGCTGGCCCTGGAGGCCGCCCGCGTCGAGGCGACGGCGGGGCGCCTCGGGGCCCTCGAGGCCGCCGGGCGGGCCCTGGCCGGGGCCCGGCCGACCGCCGTGAACCTCGCCTGGGCGGTGGGGCGCGTCCTCGCTCGGGCCCGGGCCTGCGGGCCCGACGACGACCTCCCCGCGGCGCTCCTCGAGGAGGCGCGGCGGATCGAGCGGGAGGACGCCCTGGCCTGCTCGGCGATGGCGAGGCTGGGCGCCGGCCTCGTGCCGGAGGGGGCCCGGATCCTCACCGTCTGCAACACGGGGATGCTCTGCACCGGCGGGATCGGGACCGCGCAGGGGGTCATCTACCGATCGCACCTGGAGGGGAAGGGGGTCCGGGTCCTCGCCTGCGAGACCCGTCCCGTCTGGCAGGGCGCCCGGCTCACGGCGTGGGAGCTCGGCCGGCTGGGGGTGCCCTTCGAGCTGACCCCCGACGCCGCGGCCGCTGCCCTGATGCGGGCGGGGGAGGTGGATCTCGTGGTGGTGGGGGCCGACCGGATCGCGGCGAACGGCGACGTGGCGAACAAGATCGGGACGTACGGGCTCGCGGTGCTGGCGCGCCACCACGGCATCCCGTTCCACGTCGTGGTCCCCACGTCCACGCTCGACCTCGCGACGCCTTCGGGCGAGCGGATCGCGGTCGAGGAGCGGGACCCCGCCGAGGTGACCGCGCCCCTCGGGCTGCCGGTGGCGCCCCCGGGGACCCCCGCGCGGAACCCCGCGTTCGACGTGACCCCGGCGGAGCTCGTCTCGGCCATCGTGACCGAGGCGGGCGTGGCGCGCCCGCCGTTCCCCGCCGCGCTCGCGTCCCTCGCGGGCCGACGGAGGTCGGCATGATCGTCGAGCGGGGCGTGGGCGTGCGCGCCCACTACGACCGGTTCCCCGCCACGATCAAGGGCGCCTTCGTCCTCCGCGGCGAGGATCCCGACCCCCACCAGGTCCGGATCCACGGGGCGCGGGTCGCGGCGGTGGGGCGGGACCTCGGCTGGCCGTTGGGCCTCCGGCCGGCCGTGGTCGACGTGGTGCCTCGCCGGGACCTCTTCGTGCCCTTCGAGTTCCCCACCGTCGACCTCGAGCCCGGGTGGTACGGCCTCGAGATCGACCTGGAGGTCGACGGCCACCCGGCCCGGGTCGCCTGCGGCCGGCCGTTCTCGGTCCCCTGGCCGCGGTCCGCGGTCCGGCGGGGCCAGGTCCGGGTGGCGAAGCTCGTGTCGGCGGGGGGCGTTCGGGTCGGGGTCGAGCGGCTCGAGCTCTCCGCTGACGCGACGAAGCTCCGCCTCACGGCCGAGGCCCCGGAGCTGCCCCCGCTCCGGCTCTCGGCGGACGGGGAGCCCGTGCCGATCGTCGAGCAGACGTTCGACCCCGGGCGGGGACAGGGGACCGTGATGGCCTACCCCCTGCTCCGATCCCACGCCCGCCTCCGGATCGAGGTCGGCCGGGGCCGGGAGCGCGGCGTCCTCGAGGTCCCGCTGCCCTGACCGCCGCCGGCCGGCCCGAGGGATGTCGGTCCCGAGGGGTAGGGTCCGGCCGATGGGGCTGCTCGAGGTGCTGTTCCCTCCCCGGTGCGCGGGCTGCGGGCGGGGTCCCTGGCCGTTCTGCCGCGGGTGCCGCGCCGGCCTCGTCGCGCTCGCACCGCCCTGGTGCCGGCGCTGCGGGTTCCCCCTCGACGCCGAGGCCGAGGGCTGCCCGCGCTGTCCGCCCCCGCCCATCGCGCGGGCCCGGGCGGCCTTCGCGTACGAGGGGCCAGCCCGGGCGGCGATCCACCGGCTCAAGTTCTCCGGCCACCGGCGGGTGGGCGAGGCGCTGGCCCGAGCGATGGCCGCGGTGGCCGCGGTGGCCGGGCCCGAGCCCGACGTGGTCGCCTGGGTGCCGCTCTCGCGGCGCCGGCGGGCGGCGCGCGGCTACGACCAGGCCGAGCTCCTGGCCCGCTCGGTGGGCCGGGCGCTGGGCGTCCCCACCGGGGGGCTCCTGGCGAGGGTGGAGGAGACCGCGCCCCAGGCCCGGCGGCCGGTCCTCGAACGGCGGGGGGCGATGCGGGGCGCGTTCCGGGCCGTCCGGGATCCACCGGCCTCGGTGCTGCTCGTGGACGACGTCCTCACGACGGGGGCGACGGCGGCCGCCTGCGCCCGGGCCCTGGTGGAGGCGGGGGCCCGGGAGGTCGCAGTCCTCACGGCGGCCCGGGCCCTCCCGGGGCCGCTCCCGCCCCGGCTATACTCGGGCCGTGGGTTCCCGTCCGGGTCTGTGGTTGCCCGGGGAACGGCTCCCCGGTAGTCGATGCCAGCCGCAGGCGAAACGACCCACGTAAGGTGACCCTTGGTCGCTGAGCATGGTGCGGTTTAGATGTAAGCCCTGCCTCGGCCGGGTCCGCCCGGACCGGGAGAAGGTGCTAAGCCGCGCGAGCGGCGATCCCCTCAGCAGGCGAGTGTGGGGGCAAAGACCAGGTCAGCCGGGCGGGAACCCACCTCCGTCGCCCGTCCCGAACCGCCTTCGTCCCGAGGAGGTCCGCATGGAAGTGTCGCTGAAGGGCCGCGGCGTCCGGATCACCGACCAGCTCCGTCGCTCCGCCGAGCGGAAGCTCTCCCGGCTCGCCCGGATGGAGCCCCGGGCGGTCCGCCTCGAGCTCGAGGTGATCGCGGAACGCAACCCGCGGCTCGACGGCGCGCGGCGGGTGGAGGGGGCCCTCCACCTCCCGCGGCGGACGTTCCGCGCCGAGGCCGAGGCCAAGGACGTGGACGGCGCGTTCGACGTCCTCGCGGAGCGGCTGGAGCGGCAGGTCCGCGACCACCACGAGCGTCGGCGTCGTCGGGCCGGGCCGCGGGCCGTGCTACGATCGCCGGGCCCCGGGGAGACGGTCGAGGCGGAGGCGGCCGAGGCGGAGACCCCGGCCGAAGGCGCGTGAGCGAGCGGCGCGACGAGGGCGAGAAGCTCCGGGTGATGGTCGTCGACGACCACGCCCTGTTCCGGCGCGGGCTGGAGATGGTCCTCGCCGACGAGCCGGACATCGAGTTCGTGGGGGAGGCCTCCGACGGGGCCGAGGCGGTCCAGCGGGCCCAGGAGCTGATGCCCGACGTCGTCCTGATGGACGTGCGGATGCCCAAGCGGTCCGGGATCGAGGCGACCCGGGAGATCAAGGACCTCCTCCCGCACTGCAAGATCGTGATGCTCACGATCTCCGACGAGGAGGCCGACCTCTACGACGCGATCAAGGCCGGGGCCTCCGGCTACCTGCTCAAGGAGATCCCGATCGAGGAGGTGGCCGACGCCATCCGATCGGTGTGGGCCGGGCAGTCGCGGATCTCCCCGTCGATGGCCTCCAAGCTCCTGAACGAGTTCGCCCAGGTCACCAGGGAGGGCAGCCGGCCCCAGGTGCCGGGCCCGAGGCTCACCGAGCGGGAACTCGAGGTCCTCCGCCTCGTGGCGCAGGGGCTCGCCAACCGCGACATCGCCAGGCAGCTCTACATCTCCGAGAACACCGTCAAGAACCACATCCGCAACATCCTGGAGAAGCTCCACCTGCACTCCCGGATGGAGGCCGTGGTCTACGCGGTCCGGGAGAAGATGATCGAGATCACGTGATGCGGGCGGCCCCTCCGTCGCCGCCCGCCCTGGACCGAGCGGCCCTGGTCCGGCGGAACACGTTGCTGCTCTCGCTCGCCCAGGCGGCGCTCCTCGTGGTCACCCAGGGGATCCTCACGGTGGGGACGGTGGCCGCCGTGGACCTCACCGGCCGGGAGGGCGCGGGGGGCCTGCTGTTCGCGATCGCGCTCGGCTCGGCGGCGGTCGGCGCTCCGGCCTTCGGCCGGATGATGGACCGCCGCGGCCGGCGCCCCGGGCTCCTCGCGGGCTACGGCCTGCTCGCCCTGGGGGCGCTGGGCTCGGCCCTCGCCGCGCGGGCCGGGGCGGCGGTCCCGCTCCTCGCGGCCGCCGTCCCGCTGGGCCTGGGGATGGGCGCGGCCCAGCTGGGCCGCGGCGCCGTGGCCGACATGCACCCGCCCGCCGAGCGGGGGAGGGCGGTCGGGCTGCTCCTGCTGGCCGGGGTGGCCGGAGCCGTGGCCGGCCCGTTCCTGGTG
>FWPU01006337.1_pt1 | contig 23893 bp, 21 predicted proteins | sample 2228361 | NCBI WGS metagenome assembly FWPU01 (sample SAMEA103939777, study PRJEB20133) | metagenome
CTGCCCCTTCGGGGCAAGACCATTGGCAGGCCAACCCGAATCTTTACCAAGTTCCAGTTGGCGCACCGAGTGTTCCATCGCGGCTTGTCCGGGTGAATAAAACTTGCTAAACTATGGCCAACTTCGGGGGACTGCGGTCTCCCATACCCTTAAGGAGATAGGGCAAGTTATCGGTCGCCGGCTTTCAGCTAACAGCCGGGTGCCGATGGTTCCAAGAGCATCTTCCGCTGTGAGTCCCGTTGGGCGCACTAAACGAGATAGGCTCTTAAGAAATTAGTTTGGGGGGTGAGAAGATGCAAAACAGCAGTGCCGCCGAGAGGAGGTTCGGTTTTCTGAGGAATCGCCGCTTAGGGCGCTTCCTGATATTGGTCCTGGTGCTTCTGGCCGGCATGCTCGCCGGGTCTTACATTACCGCCAGCACCTCATGGGCCCCCTTCGGCAAGCGGAGCCAGGCTGCAGTGCCGGTCTATCTCGAAACCGGCCCGGCGGTTACCGACGAGGTCTCGCTGCGCGCCGGGCTGGAGCCGGTGGTCCGAGCAGTGCGCAACTCGGTGGTGAGCATAGTTACGACAAAGAGGGTGCAGGCGCGCGGGTTCGATCTCTTCTTTGATGATCCATTCTTCCGGCGCTTCTTTGGCCTTCCCGAAGGCCCGAGGGAATTTCTGCAACAGGGCTTGGGCTCGGGTGTAATCGTTAGTCCCGAGGGCTACATATTAACCAACAACCACGTCGTCGAGGGCGCCACGGATCTTAAAGTAATCCTAGCTGATCGCCGCGAGCTGGAAGCCAAAGTCGTCGGGACCGATCCTAAGACCGATCTTGCCGTAGTGCAGGTTCAAGCCAAAGGGCTGCCGGCGATCGCGCTGGGCGATTCGTCGCGCGTGCGGGTCGGCGACTTCGTGCTGGCCATCGGAAGTCCATTTGGCCTGGAGCTTCGACAGAGCGTGACCTTCGGCATCATCAGCGCCACGGGCCGCGGCAACCTGAACATCGCAGATTACGGCGATTTCATTCAGACCGACGCGGCGATCAACCCGGGAAATTCCGGCGGGGCGCTGGTCAACATGCAGGGACAGTTGATCGGGATAAACACCGCGATCGTCGGCGCGCCGGCTAATGTCGGGATCGGTTTTGCCATTCCGGTCAACATGGCGCGCGGCGTTATGGACCAGATACTCAGGCACGGGAGGGTGATCCGCGGCTATCTGGGCGTGACGATCCAAAGCCTGAACGAAGCGCTGGCTGAACAGTTCGGCGTTAAGACCGTGCAGGGGGCGCTCGTCAGCAGCGTCGCTCCCGATAGCCCGGCCGAGCGCGCCGGCCTGCGCCGCGGCGATGTGATCATCGAGTTCAACGGTCAGAGAGTGAGCGACAGCACCGAGTTGAAGAATATGGTCGGCCTGACCCCTCCCGGCACGAAGGTGAGCCTCAAGCTGATACGCAACGGGAAGGAACAGACGGTCACAGTCGAGCTGGGCGAATTGAAGGAGCCGGGCGCGGGTCGCTTCGGCCCAGGCCTTGAGCGGGAAAACACTTTGAGCGGGATTGCCGTCGAAGAGCTTACCCCCTGGCTCAGGCAGCGCTACGATCTGCCGGCAACCCTAAAGGGGGTGATTATCACCGACTTGGCTTCCGGCAGCCCGGCGGCCGCAGCGGGGTTGCGTCCGGGAGATGTCATCCAGGAGGTGAATCGGCAGCCGATCGGCAGCGTTCGCGATTTCCAAGAGGCAGCCGCGCGGGCGGGCAACCGCCGCGCCGTCCTGCTCGTTTACTTCTCGCGCCAGGGCTCATCCGCTTACATCGTGCTCGAGCCGAGAGGCTGATCGTAACTGCCGGGACCAGATATTGCGCTCGTTATACCGGACAGTTGCGGTGGCGGCCCTAAGGCCCCGGCCGCGTTGCTGGAAAGCGGCTATTCGCTCATCAGGAATATAATAGGGCGGATGTCTTCTTCCGGGGTCCACTCCCAGTAGCGCACCAGGATGGTGTAGACCATCAGTCCGACCTCGCCTTCGCCCCACAGCAGATATCTCAGCGCCTGGTTCATCAGGTTCTGCCGCGACAGGCCCAAAAACAGACTGGTCGGATCGATTAATTCGCTGATGTAGGCGATGGTATTGGCAATGGCCACGGCCCCGAACACCTCGATTACGAAATCCTCCCCTTCCTTGCGCACCCGGACGCGCAGTCGGGCTAAAAACTCGCTCCGGTTATCGATCAGGTGAACGTGAATGAAGGCGAGCGGTCCGGTAACCGCATAATACCTGCGGATCTCGCGCGCCTTGCGCGCCCGCGCGGCCGGAGTCGAGGTGCGGGTCGGCACAGCGTTCACCTTTTTGCCTACGATCGATCGCCAGAGCCTGAGCGACTCGTCGTCAACCAGGGTCAGTTGCGCAACGCGCAGCTCGGTCGATCGCACCGAGCGGCTCACGGCGCTGAGGCCAATAATAGCAGCGATGAAGAAGCTGGCGATGATCACGCCATCGTAGCGTTCGATTACATTGTCGATCAGGGTGAATCCGAACACACCGCTGATCAGCCAGAAATAAATACTGTGGCCGAGCGTGTCGAGCGCCCGTCCGCCGCTCTTCTCGCGGAACTCCCTCCACAAGGCGAGCGCCACCGCCACCGCCGCCGAAAGCATGAGCGCCAGCACGCCGGTGGCGTATGCGCCCGCCTGCGCCTCGACCTCGGCCTCGAAAATCACGGTGACGACTACATCAATGGTAAATAGAACAAGCACGAGCGGGCGCGCGTAGGAGACCCAGCGGGGCGCCATGCCGAAGCGCGGCAGGTAGCGCGGAATCAAGTTGAGCAGCCCGGCCATGGCCGACGCGCCGGCAAACCAGAGGATGGCGATGGTCGAGATATCATAGAGCGAGCCGAAGGTGCTTCCCAAATACAGGTGTGCGAGATAGGAGATGGCCCGCCCGGCGGCCGGCCCGTCGACCGCGTACGCTTCCTCGGGAATTAGCAGCGTTGTGACGAAGCTCGAGGTTATCAGCATGAAGCTCATGATCAGAGCGGCGGAGGCGAGCAGCCTGCGCGTTGCCCGCACCAGCCCGGCCGGATAACCGCGCGCGTTGTCCTCAGCGTCGCCGGCGATCAGGGGCATTACCGTCACTCCGGTCTCAAAGCCGCTCATGCCCAGGGCCAGCTTGGGGAAAATGAAAGCGGAGGCGAGCAGCAGCATGGTCCAGTCGCCCCGTGCGGCCAGCTCCAGGCGCCAGTTCCAGATCAGCTCGGGACGACGGACGACCTCGATGAACCCGCGCGCAATCACCACCAGGTTCAAGAGCAGAAAGGGAACGGCTACCGCCATGGCCAGGCCGATGGCCTCGCGAAACCCTTTGAGGAAGACGGCGGCGAGCAGGGCCAGAAATACGATGGTAACGGCGAGACGGGCCTCGCCCAGGTACGGATGGAGATAGGGGTTTTCGATGGCATGCTGCGCGGCGTCGGCTGCTGAAAGCGTCATGGTGATAACAAAATCTGTCCCCGCGAAGCCGAGCAGGACCAGCACGAAGAGCTTGCCCGACCAGCCGGGCAGCAGGTTCTCGAGCATGGCGATCGAGCCCTGCCCGACGAACGACCGCTTGGCTACCTGCGAGTAGGTGGGCAGCGCCCCGAGCAGCGTCACGGCAAGCAATATCCCGGTTGCCACGGGAGACAGGGCCCCGGCGGCGAGCAGCGCGATGCCCGGCTGATATCCGAGAGTCGAGAAGTAATCGACTCCGGTCAGCCAGAGAACCTTGTACCAGGGAGAGGTCGATTCCTCGGCTGCGTGCTGCTCGTCCAATTGGCTGCGCAGGAACCAGCGGCCTAAAAAGGTCTTGGGCGGAGCGGTGCGCGGGACGGGAAGAGCCGGAAGACTGAACTCGGGCTTCATGCCAGGTCACCGATAAGCTGCTGTTCCTGTCATACAGTTGGGAAATTATATGGTGTGCCGGACATCGAGTCAAGCAACGCGGGGTGGGGCGGAACCAGCATCAGAGCACGAATTTGTGATGCACGTAAGCGTTCAGCTATCAGCCGTCAGCTTTCAGCAAAAACATAGGAGGAACAGCGCACAATGCTGAGCGCTGATTGCTGACGGCTGAAAGCTTACTGAGGCGCTACCAGCTGATTATGGGCGAAAGAATCAGGCCGTGCTGCCTGTTTGGCCCGGAGCGATCCTGAAATTCGTAGCCGAGCCTGATGCCGAACCTGGGAGTGATTCGATGCTGTATGCCGAAGCCATAGCTGTTGGCGGAGAGCTTGCCGATCCTGTCGATGGTTATCGTCTCGAAGCTTTCGCTGCCGGTGGCAAAGTAGGTGTATGCGCTGGCCCGCTCGGATAACGAGTATGCCAGCTTGACGAGCGCGGAATGGTTGATGGGCCGCGCGCTATTCCCCTCGAACGAAGTCCGGCTCACATAGTAGAGGAGCGATAAATTCGCCCTGCCGGTAATATACCAGGTAAGGCCGGGCGAGACGATCTGGATATTGGCCTCCTGGAATTTCAGAAACCGATAAGAACCGATTAGATCGAAACGCGATGAAATCCTGCGCGTGAAACCTATCCCGTATGTCTGCTCGGCAACGACCTCGCCTTTCGGTGAAAGCGCGATCTCGAAATCCAGGGCGGTGCCGGCGGCCGGCCTGAAACCCAGGGTCCACGATAAGGTTACGTTGTCGCGGTCGAACTTGTTCAGATACCTGACCGCGGCTCCGGTCGTGAACCGCCCCGGCCCGAGATAATTCCAGCCGATGCGCAACCCTCTCGTATCGCGAGCGAAATTCAGCTCCTCGAATAGAAATTCAAGCTCGAGCTTATGCCGGGCATCGTAGCTTATCTGCTCGATGGCCCGCTCGATCGAGCTGTCGTCCTGCGCGAGTTGCGCCGCCCTCGTGTAATACTTCAAAGCTTCGGTCCGGTTTCCCCTCCATGACCAGACTTTGCCCAGTCGCTTGAGGATCTCGACATCGCCTGGCGTCATGGCCAGCGCTACCAGGAAATGCTCGATGGCCGCCGCGTGCTCGCCCTTCCAGCTCAGCACGTCGCCGAGCCCCAGTCGGGCCTCGACGTGGCGGGGATACTCCGCCACCACGCTTTTATACAGCTTTATCGCATCGTGGTATTGGCCCATCCAGCTTGCGACCCGCGCCAGGCCGGCCCGCGCATCGGCATCGCCCGGCGCTAACTCGAGGATCTTCTCGTATGCCGAGATCGACTCGCTGTATCTTTTATCCCAACTCAACAGGCGGGCCAGCTCATGAAGCATATATAGATCGTTAGGATTGCGCGCGAGCGCTTCCTGGCAGCGGCGGATCTCTTCCGCGTATCTATCCGATACCTTGTCTCTCTCGGCCGAACCGGAGCCCGGGCTCGGGCTTCCGTGGCTCGTCGAAACGCAGGCTATAGCTATCATCAACACAACCAGCAGTGCTTGTCTCATCGATCATTCCCCAATACCAGTTATCAGTGGCTGGTCGGCAGCCTTTAGATCTTGGACTGCCGGCCAATTCACGCCTCGGCGGCCAGGCCGCGCCTCTCCACCCGCTCCCAGGCCTTGCGCCCGCGCAGAAAATCGAAAAAAGCCGGGATCCTGGCTATCGAAACGAACTGGTGATAGCAGACGTTCTCGAACAGCGCCAGCAAGAACAGGCGCGGCAGGGCGCGGAGCGGATAAGTGCGGAACGAGTACTGTTCGATGAATACGCTGGCGATGCGCAAAGAGCTGGTGAGCCCGAGCGAGACTATCAGAAACAACAGGAACAATTTCAGCTCGAACGCTCCGAGCGACACGGCCGCGATGAGCGCCGCGTAGCTGAACAGCTCGATAAACGGCCCGAAGATTTCATAAATTAGCAGGTATGGCATGCCGAGCAACCCGACCGATCCGTAGCTCGGATCGAGCAGCATGCGGCGAAACTTCCAGAAGACTTCGTTGACCACGCGCTGCCAGCGCCGCCTCTGCCTGAAAAGCCCGCGCCAGTTGTTGGGCACCTCCGTCCAGACGATCGGATCGGGTATGAAGACGATGCGGTAGGGCAAGCGGCGGCGCCGGAAAGCTTCGTGAACGCGAAAAGTGAATTCGATGTCCTCGTGGGTGGTGTCGCTGGTCATGCCGCCAAGCTCGATAAATACATCCCTGCGCCACATGCCGAAAGCGCCCGAGATAACCAGGACCGAGTTGATTTCGCTCCAGCCGACGCGGTTCCCCAGGAAAGAGCTAAGGTACTCGATGACCTGAAAGTTGACGACCAGGCGGCGCGGCAGCCGCGTCGAGCGAACGTGACCCTTTTCAACCTTCAGCCCGTTGCCGACTCGGATCTGGCCGCCTATGCCCACTATGCGCGCCGGATCGAGGTTGACCATTCGCACGATGCGCAGCAGCCCCTGGGGATGAAATATCGAATCGGCGTCGGTGGTGACCACGTAGCGGTAGTGCGCCAGGTTTACCCCGGCGTTCAGCGCATCGGCCTTGCCTCCGTTTTCCTTGTCGATCACCCAGAGCTTGGGGTAGCGCCTCGAGCGATAAACTCGCCGGACTCTGCGGGTCGGCAACTGCTGGCGATAGAAAATATCGCGCGCTTCGAGGTCGAACTCCTGCTTGAGCACAGCCAGCGTCCGGTCGGTCGAGCCGTCGTTGACCACGATGACCTCGAACTCGGGATGAATCGAGTTGAGCGCGGAGTAAACGGCGTTTACGATGCCAAGCTCCTCGTTGTAGGCCGGGATGACCACGCTCACCGGTATGGTCAAACCGGAACGGGCGGTAAGCTCGAAGTCGGTGTATTTAGCTTCGTAAAGCCGGCGTATGCTGCCGATAAAGGCCAGGATCAGGAGCACAAAGTAAATGAAGTTGAGGGTTAGAAAGTAAATCAGAAAAAAAGCGTAGGTGAGAAACAGTAACTGGTTCATGTTACGCTGCGTTCTTGATCCGCGCGATGGCGCGCTCGGCCCGTTCGCGCACCTGGGGGACTTCGCTCCGGCGAAGCTGTTCCAAGAGGGGAAGGAGACCGACCTCGGTAACTTCTCCGAGGATATCGACCAGCCGGCCCTGCGTGACCGGGTCGGCGGAGAGCGCTTCCTCCTCGATTATTCCTACAGCTTCGGCGCGGCATATCGCGAGCAGGAAGTCGCGCGCCGCCTCGGCCTCCTCCCGTGGCCCCGACAATTTGGCTATCTGTTCGGATACCACCCCCAATCGGCCCAGCACCTCAGCTGCTTTGTTTCGGGCAAAGCGGTCGGAATCGTTGAGCATCGCTGCCAGGTAGGGGATAGCGGGTGGGCCGAGCCTTTCCAGGGCCAGAGCGCTGTCCTGCCTGACCCACCACTGCTGATCGCGCAGCAGCGGCACCAGTTCCCGGATGAGCCTCTCGTCGCCGGCTGCTCCGACCGCCTTGGCTGCATGCGCGCGCACTATCCATTCGCTATCCCTGAGCAGCTTCTTAATTGCCGGGGTTGTCCTTCTTCGGTCGCCAAGCTGGCCGAGCGCTTCGGCGGCGTTTGCCCGGACATTGGCATCAGGGTCGCGCGCCAGTGCGAGCAGGGCGGGCAGGGCCCGGCGGTCGCGCGTTTGCCCGAGCAAATAGGCCAGCCAAAACCTGAGGGCCGGGTTGGGATCGCTCGCCCGCTCGCAGAGCAAGGCGACGGCGCCGGGGCAGCGGGAGGACTCGAGAAAGGCCGCCAGGCGCGATCGGGATATGGGAGCCTTGTCCAGAGCATCGAGCAGCGCCCGATATGCTGCCTCGAGATTATATTCGGCCAGCGCTTTGGCGGCCGTATAGGTTATATCCGAGTCCGGGTCGTAAAGCGATTCTTCGAGCAGCGGCACGCTCGCCGCCGGCTTGAGCCAACCGAGCAGAAACAGCGCCTGGACGCGCCGCCATTTGCGCCGGCCGCGGCGCGCCTGCTCTTCGAGGCGCGACCCGGCCTCGAGTTCGATCAACACCTGGCGCAGCGTCTCTCTATCCGCGTCGGAGAAAAATTCGCTTGCCCGCTTGAGCACTTCGAGCCGGCCGAGGTAGGAGCTGAGAACCTCGCGGCACTGCTTATCCTTGGGAGATTTGAGAAGCGCACCGATAGCCTGCTTCGCTTCTTCGTAAAGGCGTCTCAGCCGCTGCTCCTGGCGCTCGTTCACCAGCCTCTGAGCCAGATTGAGCACCACGGCCAGTAAAGCAATCGAGATCGCGAGCAGAGCCAGGCGCAACACCAGCGCGGCAAATGCCTCGGGCTTGCGCAGGGGGAGGGAGAGAAGAAATGCGGGCGCCAGCAGGCCAGCGACCAGCCAGACGATCGACTTTCCAGCCAGCCACAACGCGCTGTAAACAGGAGTTCGTTTCATTTCTTGCTCTCTCCCCCAAATGCCAGTTTGCGCGAAGATCCCCTCTTGCTGGTGCGACAGCGCACGCCAGGCTGTATACCCTCTTCCGCCCGTGAAGATGCCCGGCCGCCTTGGGCCGCCGATGAAATGCCTGCTATTCCCCTCGTCGCCGGCGGCCTTAAGGTTTTGAAGCTGTTTCAGCAGTTGGCGTCGTTTGGTTGTCTGCTGGCCTCCCGTAACCGGCTGCGCTCGAAAGCTTTCGAGCCCCCCTCGCAGTGCTCTCGCCCCAAGGCGATCTCTGCGGGTCCATGCAAACGCAACTTCTATGCCGGACCTTTACCTGCGCGCGGCGCGCCTGTAACTTAGCGCCAGCAAAGCGAATAATCGGGCGGGAGGCTGCTCGATCGGCGGGAAGTTGGGAAAAAACCTACCCTGCGGAGGGCTCATAGGGAAAAATTTTTCACCCGGTTGCAAACCTTTTCCGAATACCGCGCAGATTGAGAGCCGGGAGGGCTTATTGGAATTTGCGGTGATTCGCGTAAATTCATTATTTCGATTTTAACAACGAATTTACGCGAATTAATGCGAATTGTCCCGCGTCACTCGATTCTGATGGGCGGCGAATGCTCTTCCGCTTTGGGTATCGCCAGCCAGAGGATCAGGTAGGGAACCAGGCCCGGCAGCCCGCCCGGAAGAAGCAGGAGAAGGAATCCCAGCCTGACCCAGAAGCTGCTGATGCCGAAATACTCGGCGATGCCGCCGCACACGCCCGCGATATATTTATTGTTTCTGCTCCGCCTCAGTTTTGTGGCCATCGAGTATATCCTATCATATGGTTGCTGAAAACTTTATCAAATTAAACGGACGCATGTAACGGTTCCTAAAAAGCTTTCTAAAGGCTGTAACGCCAAATAGTTGTTCTCAAACGAGTAAGCTCTGTCCTGAAAAGTATCGCCAAATGGCTTCCCACGAATTTAGAACAAACTTGCCAGACCTCACCCCCAACCCCCTCTCCACTTGTGGAGAGGGGGTAAGGGGGTGAGGCTCATGGGAAGCTATTTAGTTAGCAAGCTCGCTGGGCTGGTTCCTCACGTCGCCTGTTTTGCCCATATTTCACGGGGAAGCGCACCTGTTAGGAACCGTTACATGCCTCGAAGAACTAGTTACTATGCTCGGTCTCCGCCCCATCTTAAAAGCGTGCAGCGGCGCGGCGCCGGGTGCCCGCAAGACTGTGCTATAATCGAATTTTAAATTTAATATAGGGAAGCTGATCGAGCGGGCGCTCTTCGCGGAGGTTCGTAGTCGTGGCTGAAGAGGCAGGGACGGCGCAAGCGGGAGCGGAACTCAGGCGCGACGTCACGGTGTGGGGCTCCTATATGTGGGGCTTCGCAGATGTCGGAGCCGACACTTTCGTCGCGCTCGGCCTGGTCTTCGCGTGGGCCCAGGGGGCCTCGATTCTGGCCTTCGCCTTGGCCGGGCTGGTTTACATTATGATCGGCCTGGCCTACACCGAGCTGGCCTCCGCTTACCCGGTCGCCGGCGGCGGCCAGTATTTCACCATGCGTGGCCTGGGCGACGCGGCGGGCTTCATCGCCGGTTCGGCCCTGCTGCTCGATTACACCATCGATATCGCCCTCTTTTCCGTGGCCTCGGCCGGCTATCTCAATTTTTTCCTCCCTTATTTCGGCACGCACATCGAGCGGTTTACCGTAAGCTTCGGGCCGATACGCGACTTCAACTGGCTCTGGTGCGGGGAGGCGCTAGCAATAATCGGCTTTCTCATCTGGCTCAACGTCAAAGGGATGCGCGAGTCTTCGCTGGTCAACGAGGTGATAGGCGTGCTGGTAATCGCCACCGAGTCGCTGCTTATCATCGCCGGCTTCGTCCTGGCCTGGGACCCCGGGCTGCTGGCGCACCAGTGGCGGACCGAGTTCCCGAGCTGGCGCGATTTCGCTTACGGCTCATCGCTTGCCATCATCTCCTTCGTCGGCCTGGAGTCGATCTCGCAGGCGGCGCAGGAGACCAGGCGGCCCGCAACCATCGTGCCGCGCACTTCCATCAGTTTGATCTTCACGGTGTTTGTTTTTGCCACCGGGTTTTCCACCCTTGCGCTCGGGCTGCTCGACTGGCGGGTGCTGGCCGAGCACGAGGGCGAGCCGGTCGCGCAGGTGGCCCGCGCTATTCCCTTTATCGGAACGATCGCCGGACCCTTTACCGCGCTGCTCGGCTTCGCCATCCTGCTCATCTCATCGAATTCCGGGGTAATGAGCGCCTCTCGTGTCACTTTCTCCATGAGCCAGTTCGACCTGCTCAGCCGCTGGTTCAACAAAGTCCATCCGCGCTACAAGACTCCGGTGCGGACCATCGTGATATTCTCTTTAATCGGCGCGGTTCAGACGGTTCTGGCCTTCCTGGCCGGGCGGGGTCGCGCCATGGACGTGCTCGGCAACGTGTATGCCTTCGGCGCGACGCTCGGCTACATTCTGGTATTTATATCGCTGATCAAGCTGCGCTTTTCCGACCCCTATACGCCTCGGCCATATATCGTGCCATTTAACATCAGGATCAACCGCCGCGGAAGGCAGGTGCAGTTCCCGCTCCTCGCCATCCTGGGAGTGCTCGGCGTCTCGACCATATTTTTCACGGTAATTTGGACGCACGACATAGGAAGGATTGCCGGTCCGGCCTGGGTCCTGGCGACCTTGCTTTACTATGCCTGGTACAGGTGGAGGAACAGGATGTCGGTCTGGCGCAGCATCCCGCGCAACTGGGAGCAGCAGCAGATGCAGGTGCTGGCCTCGGCCGAGGAATTCGATCTGCTCGAACAGTATAAGATCTCGCTGGCCGAGCGGGACCGGCACCGGCGCTCGATTCTCGACAGCGAGTACTATTGATGGAGGCTCGGGGCCTCGGTTAAGCTTTAAACGAGGGTTAAGCAGGCATGGGGCGCTTGATAAACGCAGTCCAGGTAATAAATAGCTTCCTTTTGCCTCTGGTCGGAGCAGCCCTGCTCTTTCGTTTTGTCACCGGAGGGGGACCGGTTGGGCTGGGGCTGCTCGCCGGGCTGTTTCTGGCATATGGTTTTTACCGGCTCCGCTTCGTTCGTCGCCACTTTAAACGCGGGGGAAAGCTGTGAGTCAAGAGGTTGTCCTGCACCCGTTCGGCATCACGTTAGCATTGATTTTTTCCCTGGTAATGGGCGGGCTGCTCTGGTGGATGCTGCGCGTCCCTCCGGTCATTCCTCCGGTGGTGGCGCGGGCCCGCCGCTCGGTCGAGGCGATACGCCGCATTCTGGTCCCCACGCGCGGCACGGGCTTCGACAACCGCGCCATCGAGCTGGCCTGCCGCCTCGGCCAGGGACAAAATGCCGAGATAGTGCTTGCATATATACTGGAAGTGCCACTGACCCTGCCGCTGGGTGCGCGCCTGGGAGAAGAGGAGGAGCGTGCCCATCGTGCGATCGAAGAGGGGAAAGAGATAGTACGCCTGCACGAGCTGACGGCAATCGGCAGGGTGGAGCGCGACCGGCGCGCCTATTCCGGTCTGCTGCGCCTGGCGAGAGACTTCGAGGTGGACCTGATCGTCATGGGGGTTAACTCAAGGCGCGGCATGGAGTACGACCCGCTGGGTCCGACCACAGACTATCTGCTCAGGCATGCTCCGGTCGAGGTGATCCTGGACCGCGTCCCGGCGGCCGACTGAAATCGAGGAGCGAATTAGCCTATGAAAATCATTGTGGTAGGTTACGGCAGGACAGGCTCACAATTGGTGCGCCGCCTCGATCTCGAGCGCCACGAGGTCGTGATCATCGACAAAGACCCTGCTGTTTTTCAGCGGGTGGGCCGTCACGTTAAGGCCCGTGTCATGGTGGGAAACGGCATCGATATCGACCTGCTGCGCCAGGCGGGCGCAGAGGGGGCCGACGCCTTCTTTGCCATGACGCGCGATGAGAACACTAATTTGATGGCCGGGCAGATCGCGCGCACCGCCTTTAATATCGGGCGAGTTTTTGCGGTTATCTATGATCCGAAGCGCATCGACATCTATGAGGCGATGGGAATCGAGACCTTCTGCCTGACCGCGGCGGCTGCGGAATACCTGGCAGACATGATCGAAAAGGGGAAAGAGGGGGAGACCTTTAGCCAGGCGGTCGAAGTCGAGAAGCAACGCGACGTTGCCGAGTTGCAGATGCTGCCGCAGGCCGTAGTCCCTTCGGGCGAACAACAGTATGCGCTGATCATGGGGGGCGGCAAGGTCGGCTATTACCTGGGGCGCGAGCTGCTGCGCATGGGCTATGAAGTGGCGATCATCGAGAGCCGCAAAGAGGTTGCTGACCTGGTGGCCGCCCAGATCAATTGCCCGGTAATTGTCGGCGACGGCTCGACTCATCAGATTCAGGAAGAAGCAGGCGCCGCGCGCGCCAGCCTCTTCGTGGCGGTAACCGGCCACGACCACGACAACCTGGTCGCATGCCAGGTGGCTCGCAAGCACTTCAACGTCAGGAAGACCATCGCGCGCGTCAGCAATCCGAAGAACGAACGGCTGCTGCGCCAGCTCGGCGTCGATGCCGCGGTTAGTTCAACCTCGTTGATCATCGCGGAAATCGAAAGGGAGCTTCCCACCGCCAGGATCAAACGCCTGCTCAGCCTGCAATCGGGCGAGGTGCAGATCAACGAATACCAGCTGGTCGAAGGCTCGCCTGCCGTGGGAAAGCAGTTGAAGGACCTGGTCCTGCCGAGCGAGTGTAACCTCGTCTCGGTGATCAGAAACGGCAACATAGTGATCCCGCGCGGAGAGACTACCTTGTACAGCGGCGATTTCGTCATGGCACTGGTGCGCACCGATTCCGAGCCCGAGGTCAGGCGCTTCTTGCTGGGGGAGTAGCGGGCGAGCGCTTTCTCCATCGCAGTGGGGTGTACGTAAGTTGTGGTCTGGTCCGCTCGGTTTGTTCTGCGCACTTAGGCCGCTCGGCAATGATTCGGGAGTTGCTCCGCGGCAAGGGTGTTATAATTGATAGCTCTGATTTGAGGAAGGGAGGGGTATAAAGTGCTGGAACTTGCCTGGGCCCTGCCGGGCATCGGCTTGGTCGGATTACTCTTCGCCGCAATCACTTACGTGTCGGTGCGGCGCCTTCCGCCGGGCAACCGGCAGATGCAGGAGATTGCCGAGATCATCCATCTCGGCGCCATGACCTTTCTGAGGCGTGAATACCAGACAATCGCTGTTTTCATCACCGTGGTCTTCCTGGTGCTCGCCCGCTTCCTTGGCCTCGGCACGGCGGGGGCATTCCTCACCGGCGCTATCTTTTCCATGTCGGCCGGCTTCTTCGGCATGAAGGCGTCCACCCGCTCATCGAGCCGCACCTGCCACGGTGCCATGAGCGGAGGGACTGCGGAAGCGCTGCGCATCGCCTTTCGCGGCGGCTCGGTGATGGGAATTACCGTGGCTGGCCTCGGCCTGCTGGGGGTTAGCATCATTTATTACTTCACCGCTAATCCCATCGTGATCAACGGTTTCGCCATGGGCGCCAGCTCGATCGCCCTGTTTGCCAGGGTCGGCGGTGGCATCTATACTAAAGCCGCCGATGTCGGGGCCGACCTGGTGGGCAAGGTCGAAGCTGGGATCCCGGAGGATGACCCGCGCAATCCCGGCGTGATCGCCGATAACGTTGGAGACAATGTTGGCGATACCGCCGGCATGGGAGCGGACCTCTTCGAGTCTTATGTCGGCTCGGTGGTGGCAGCGATGGCGATCGGGGCGACGCTTGTTGAGCCTGTTCGTTGGATGTCGTTGCCGCTCATCCTTATCGCCATTGGCCTTATCGCCTCGATCGTCGGCATCTTCGCCATCGACGCCCTGAAGCGGCTCGAGCCGCAGCAGGCGCTCCGCTATGCTACTTATACCTCGGCCCTGCTTTTTGCTCTGGGCGCTTACTTTGCCGTGCGCTATCTCTTGGGCGAAGCCTCTCAGTTCTGGGCTGTCCTTTCCGGCCTGCTCGCCGGCATGCTGATCGGAGCCGAGAGCGAGTACTATACTTCAGGCCGGCCGATCCGCCATATCGCCGGCAGCTCGCAGTTCGGCGCGGCACCCACGGTGATTTCCGGCTTTGCCACCGGTCTGGAGAGCACGATCCTGCCGGTTATCACCATCGCCGCCGCAATTTATATCGCCTATGCGAACGGAGGGCTCTACGGCATCGCCATCTCGGGCGTCGGGATGCTCGCGACCATAGGGATTGTGATGTCCACCGACTCCTACGGGCCGATCGCCGATAACGCGGGCGGCATCGCCGAGATGTCGGGGGCCGGGCCGGAGGTGCGGCGCATTACCGATAAGCTGGATGCTCTTGGAAACACCACTGCCGCAATCGGCAAGGGATTTGCCATCGGCTCGGCTGCGCTCACTGCGCTGGCGCTTTTCGCTGCCTACCAGACGACGGTGCGCCTGGAGACGATCAACCTCACGGCGATAGGAACGGTGGTGGGCCTGCTGCTCGGCGCCCTGATGCCCTTTACCATCGCGGCTTTGACCATTAAGGCAGTGGGTCGTGCCGCCAACCGGATGGTCGAGGAGATAAGGCGCCAGTTCCGCGAGATCCCCGGGCTTATGGAGGGTAAGGCGCGGCCCGAATATTCCCGCTGCATCGACATCGTGACCAGAGGCGCGCTGCGCGAGATGGTCGCGCCGGGACTGCTCGCTGTAGTCGCGCCGCTGGCCATCGGCTTCGGCGTGGGAAAGGAAGCGCTCGGCGGCTTCCTGGCCGGGGCCACCGCTACCGGCGTGCTGCTCGGTATCATGATGGCCAATGCTGGCGCCGCCTGGGATAATGCTAAAAAATGGATCGAGGAGGGAAACCTGGGCGGAAAGGGAAGCCCGGCCCACAAGGCTGCCGTGGTCGGCGACACCATCGGCGACCCCTTTAAAGATACTGCCGGCCCCTCCATGAATATATTAATAAAGCTGATGGCCGTGGTCTCGCTGGTCTTCGGCCCGCTGCTGGCTTAAGGAGCGCCATTGCCCCGAAAATCGCTCGCGCTTCACAATAAGATCTTCATGGGCCTGGCCGCAGGCGCCTTCGCCGGCGTTGTCGCTAACCTTTTCTTCGCCGGCAGTCCGCTCCTCGATTTCATAATCAAGTACCTGACGGAACCCCTCGGTCAGATTTTCCTGCGCATGCTGATCATGGTCGTGGTCCCGCTCGTCTTCGCCTCGCTCAGCCTGGGCGTGGCCGGCCTGGGGGATGTCGGCAAGCTGGGCCGGGTCGGCCTGAAGACCTTTACTTATTTCATCCTGGTCACGGCGCTTGCTGCTGTGATCGGCCTAGCGCTGGTTAATCTGATCAGGCCAGGAGAGGGTATATCGACGGAGGTGCGCGACCGCCTGCTCGAAACATACAGCGGCGAGGCGAGCGAGACAGTAGCCCGCGCGCGCGGCGTTTCGTTCGGCATCTCCACCTTAGTTAACATCGTGCCGAGAAATCCGGTGGAGGCGATTGCCAAGTACCCGCCGGATATGCTCGCGCTGATCTTCTTCTCGCTGGTCCTCGGGCTGGCTTTAACGCGCATCCCGGAGACGCGCGCGCAGACCATAGTACGTTGGCTCGAAGGGCTTGGCGAAGCTATGGTCGTGATCATCGACCTGGTGATGAGGCTCGCCCCTTACGGGGTGGCGGCCCTGATCTTCACCACCACGGCGCGGTTCGGCTACGATATCCTGAAGTCGCTCGGGCTTTATGTGGCTGTGGTCGTCGCCGGACTGCTATTTCTCCTGATAGTGGTCTATTCGATACTTTTGGAGCTGCTGGCGCGCATGAGTCCGCTGGCTTTCTTCCGCAGGATAAGGACCATCATGATCACCGCCTTTTCCACCAGCTCTTCCAGTGCCACCCTCCCCACGACGATCAAAGTGACCCACGAGGAGCTGGGGGTGCCGATGGAGATCTGCGGCTTCGTGCTTCCGCTCGGCGCGACCATGAACATGAACGGGACCGCGCTCTTCGAGGGGGTCACGGTGCTCTTTTTAGCGCAGGTATTTGGCGTCGATTTGAGCCTGAGCGCTCAAGCTGTAGTCGTGCTGCTCTCCGTGCTGACGGCAATAGGGGCGGCCGGAGTGCCGGGCGGGTCGATACCGCTTCTGGTATTCGTGCTGCAAACCGTGGGTGTGCCGGGAGAAGGGATCGGGATTATCCTTGGGGTGGACAGGCTGCTCGATATGTGCCGGACGGTCCTTAATGTCACCGGAGATGTAACGGCCGCAGCCTTCATCGCGGCCAGCGAAAAGGTTGCCCTAAAGAAGGCGGCCTCGTAGTAGAAAGTTTCGCGCTCGGGAGCCTGTGGAAGTTATGTTATATTGAGGCCGTTGAAGTGGGTATGGCAGGCGTGCTGGAAGAGAGAATGGCAAGGGTCGAGGGGATACTCGAGGAGGTGAGGACCAGGCTCACGCAGCTCGAGAGCCGAGTCGAAGCGCGCTTCAACCATATCGACGCTAGGTTCGCGCAGGTAGAATCTCGATTTAACCAGATCGAATCTCGATTTAACCAGGTGGATACCAAGTTCAATTGGGTCCTGGGGCTCCAAATTACCATGTGGGTGTCGATCATATTGGCCATCTTCACGCGCGGCTGAGGGGCTGCTTAATCCCGGTTCGCAAAGAACTCTAAAGCTTAAGCCTGCGGGCACACAGAAGCGGGCGTGGCTTCTTATTGGTCCGCAATAAAGCGGAGGGGGTTTAAAACCATCTGCATATGGGAGAAGAGAGGCTTTCACAGCAGGTTGCCGAGAGGCTGGGGAAACTGATCGCCGGCCAGGTGTTTTGGGATGCGGAAACGCTGGCAGAGGCAAGCTGGGATTTCGGACGGATGTTCCAGAAGCGCCCGCTTGTCGTAGTCAAGCCGGTTCGGACCGAAGATGTTGCCGAGACCGTGCGCTTTGCCTCGGCTGAGGGTTTCAGTGTGGCCACGCGCGGCGCCGCGCACTCGCAGAGCGGCCAGTCTTTGAGCGACGGCGGCATCCTGCTCGATATGCAGGGGCTCGGCGGCGTGCGGGCAGTTAAAATCGAGGAGATGTGGGCCTATTGTCAGGGCGGAGCGCTCTGGAGGGACCTTGTGAGCGCTCTGGCCGGGACTAACCTGATACCTCCCGTGCTTACAAATAACCTGAACGCGACGATAGGCGGGACCCTTTCGACTGGCGGGCTGGGAGTGGCGTCGTTTCGTTACGCCACGCAGGCCGACAACTGCCTGGAGCTTGAGGTGGTTACCGGCCGCGGCGAAGTGGTCAGGTGCTCAGCCGATCAAGAAAGCGAGCTGTTCTTCGCAACGCTCGCCGGCCTGGGACAGTTCGGGGTAATTACCGGTGCCCGGCTGGCGCTGCGCCCGCATCTGCCGCTGGTTCGAACCTATTATCTTCTCTACGACCGGCTCGACCTGTTGCTGAACGATTTGGCCAGGCTGATGTCGGACGAAAGGATCAGCTATATCGAGTCCTGGTGTTCCCCATGTACACAAGGGCTCAGGGGCCAGTTATCCTCGCGCCGCCCATTTGCCGCTTGGTTTTATCCTCTGCATATAACCGTGGAGTTCGATCCGGTCGCTCCGCCCGATGACCTCGAACTGCTCAGAGGGCTCTCCTGTTACCGGCACCTCCACACCGAGGACCTGCCGCACATGGAATTCGCTTTTCGGCTCGAGCCGCTGTTTGAACTCTGGCGGCGGAGCGGCTATTGGCAAAACGCCCACCCATGGATGGAGACCATGCTCCCCTGGGAAACAGCGGCAGACTATATATCCCGCACCCTCGAGAATTTTCCGCCGCACGCCATCGGCGGGGGCCATATTCTGCTCTGGCCGGCCCGCGGCCGAATCTCAAAGCTCCCCTTCTTTATGACTCCCGGCTCGAATCATATTATGGGATTCGGCATCCTGCCCGGCCTGCCGCGCGAATTCCTGCCGCAAATTGTCCCCCTGCTAAATCTGGCCAGCGACGTCAGCATGGCTGCCGGAGGCAAGCGCTATCTCTCCGGACTGGTGCAATTCGACCGCGAAAAATGGCGGCGCCATTTCGGCGATAAATGGCACGAGCTGGCCCGGCTGAAGAGGAAATACGATCCCAGGGGGATACTGAACCCGGGCTTCGTCGATTTTTCAGGAACGCCCTGATCGAGAACCTAGTGGGATTGAAACCTTATTAAAAGCGCGAGCAGGGCCAGGCCTGCGCCCAGCTTCGCCAGGTCCAGGGCCATGTAGAGCCCGTGATATAACCAGAAGCGTTGAAGCTCAGGAGGCGGAGTGGCGCGAGACACGAAGTCTAGGCTTCGACCGAGATTGATAATGGTGGGAGTAATCGCCAGGGTATAAAGAATAACAAGCGCGAGCATGAGCGTGGCCAGCAGCAGGGGCCAGCGGCGACCGGTGCCGAGAAGCAGGCCGAGAATGGCGGCTCCTAATATGATTTGTGTTAGATTCCACCATCTGAAATAACGGCGGTTGATCTCAGAGACCAGATGCCTCAAAAGCATCCTACCCTGCTCTCTGCCCAAAGGCTCTAGCGCGCGGTTGAATTCCGGAGTCGCCGCTCCCAGCAGGCGATCGACCGTGCGGAAGTTAACCGTGGCCGCCCAGGCGAAGATAAATGTCCCGGCAAGCCAGCCTCCCAGCAGAGCTAAAGCTAATCTCTCCTTCATAGCCCTTCAACCTCAAGCATAACCCAGGATAGGTCGAGCGACAATGCTACAGTTCTTATTGTAGCGGCGAGCTTCAGCTCGCCAGGGTGGTACACGCTGGCATGGCTCGTACACCTGGCGGCCTGAAGGCCGCCGCTACTGGCAGCTAAGCTGAATCGTCACTCTTTTCCACCGACTTATAGTTGCCGCACTGCTCTCTTTTCTCGCAGTTGCTTTTGTCGGGCAAGCTGCTGTATGCTGTGGATAACTTTTCAGGAGGGCGCATTGGACCCGGAGGAGACCTACCGCGCGCTGGAGAAGCATCTGGCACGTGTCGACCTCGAGTTCTCACGAGTGTTTAAGATCTATGCCGAACGGATGCAGTGCCGCAAAGGCTGTTCGATGTGTTGCAGCCAGATGTTCACCATCTCGTGCCTGGAGGCCGCCTATATTTCCCGCGCCGTGAAGCAGATGCCCGCCGAGCGGCGCGCGGCGCTTCGGGCTCGCGCCAGGGAGTATAAACGGCAGCGCCAGAGAATGCTCAAATCGGCTGACCGCACTGAAGATAATGGCGTTTTCCCGCTGCGCGGTCTGCGGCTCCAGTGTCCGGCTCTCGAAAACGACACCTGCTCTATTTATCCCTGGAGGCCGATAATCTGCAGAAAGTGGGGCATCCCCCTCTTTAACCCCCATAAGCCGCTGGAAGTCCAGGCGTGCGAATTGAATTTCAAGCCTGGCGAAGAGATCAGCGCCGAGGGGCTGATTGAAGGTCAGGCGGAGCTGCTCGAGGAATGGGTGGCGCTCAAGCAGGCGGCGAGGCGGAATGTAAACTACAGCGAAATAAGGGTCACGGTCGCGGACGCCATTCTGGACGATTGGGACTCAATCGTGATGGGCCCAGCCGGCAAGCAGGGCTGAGCAGGACTCTCTCGAACACCAGGCGGTCGAGTATATTCTTGGCATCGATTTTCCGCCCTTTAGATCCTTTCGTGCTCGTAGTGTTTCTAGCGATACGAAGGCTGTGCTGTTTGCAACTGCGTAACTTCTGATCTGATATTAACAGGGGGGCTTCGGCGGTTGTGCAGATAGGAACTGGTTAACATCTGATAAGCTTTTTAATTCTGATATACTTAACTGTGGCTATGGATACGCCCGAACTCCTAGAAAAATTGAAAAGCGTCCTTCAGAAAGAAAAGGGTGTAAAATTCGCTTATCTTTTTGGTTCGAGGTCTCAAGGCGCGGCTGGTTCTTTGAGCGATTACGACGTGGCTGTGTATTTAGAAGAAAAGGATCGTCTCAAAAGATCTTATAAAAGACTTAACCTTATTGGAAAGGTTGCCCGGGCGGTGGGCGACGATCGGGTTGATTTATTAGTTTTAAATGATATCGATGCACCCTTACTTTTATATAATATAATTTCGGGCGAGCTTGTCTTCAGCCGCGATGAATCTGAAAGAATAGAATTTGAAACCAGGGCGGCGAGTCTTTATTTTGATTTTGTTTATTTATTAGAATCCAACCAGCGTGTAAGTTGAATCTAACTTGTTCTTATTGTGTCGCCAAACAGGCTTAAAATCCAAGAGAGAATCGGTAAGCTCAAAGAATATATCGAGATTCTGAAAAGTTATAAGCATTTCTCTCGCCAACAGATCGAGGAAGACAAGACCATTCGAGGCGCTGTAGAGCGCTATCTTTATCTTGCCGCGGATATTTCCGTAAGCATTGCTCAGATGGTGATTGCTGAAAGAAAATTAAAAACTGCTTCAACCACTCATACTTGGCCTTGCCGTATTCTTCCATGTCCACCCAGCTATCTGCTTCACAGATCACTGCACAGACGGCTATCACCAGTATGTCCATTAACGAATGGAGTTTAGTTTGCTCCACTCGCGGGTCCTTTAAATCACTAAAATGCTCAACTATTGTTTGACCGGTCTTTGTTTCCATTGTTGGCCTTCTCCTTAAAAGCAAAAGGTGCACGCCATTCGAATCTTACCGCTTCCCTGAAGGCCTTGATATTTTTAAATTTTAGATGCGTTTGCCCTGGGCCGCGTGCCGCCTTTGTTTACAAAAGGCCCTGGGGACAGGTAAAATGTGGCTGCTATGCGTTACGGGAGACCTGCTTTGAGGAAGAGCCGGGGCGGGGTTGTGGCTATCGTCTTTCTCCTCTCAGCCACATCGGCTATGGCTGCGGCCGACTCGAGTTCGGTCGCCGTTATTCCATTTGAGCAAACCGGCGGCGGTGCGGAACTCTACTGGATTGGAGAGGGGCTGGCCATTTCGATTTCCGACCAACTGGCCCTCCCAGGCATCACCGTAGTCAGCCGGGAGGCACTGGCGGCAAGCTACGAAAAGCTGGGCCTCCCTTTGCGATATCGAAACCTTTCCAGGGCCACGCTGCTGAAACTGGCCGGTGAGCTGAAATTGAATTATCTGGTGCTGGGCGAATACCGGGCGGCGGAGGGGCGTCTGGCAGTCGAATGCAGCATAATCGACGTGAGCAAACCGAGGCTTCTGGCCAGGCTGGCTGAGAGCGCGCCGCTGGTCGAGCTGGCGCAACTTGAAAACAATTTGAGCTGGCGGATATTGGACGCCCTGGGCCTGAACCGAATATTCTCGCGCCGTGAATTCACAGGCCGGACGAGAAAAATGCCGCGGGAGGCGTTTTCCAACTTCGTTAAAGGCCTGCTCGCGACGGATCCCAAAATCGGCATCCGCTTTTTGCAGCGTGCTGTTAAAGAATACCCGGCAGAGCCGAAGCTTTACTTTTATTTGGGCAAGGCGTATCACCAGTTGGGAGAAAAAGAAAAGGCGCTCGATTGGCTCTCCAAGCTGCGCAGCGGCGATGTCTACTACGAAAAGGCGCAGTTCATCCTCGGCTCGATAAACTTCAGTATGGGTCGGCTTAACCAGGCGCTCATGAACTTCTTCGCGGTTTTCGCCGAGACCGGGGTTCCCGAGGCCCTCAACAACGCGGCGGTCGCTTATTGTGCCCGCCGCGATTACCAAATCGCGTTGAGTTGCTGGCAGTACGCCGAGCGTGCTCTCTCAAAGAAAAATGATCTGTTGCTGAACATGGCGCTGGGACGACTGCTCGCCGGCGAAACGGGGTCGGCGGTCCGAATTCTGAACGACCTGGTAAAACTAAACCCTTCCAATGGCGCGGCCTATTTCCTGCTCGCCGCTGTCCACCGCCGTGACGGCCGGGAGGATGAGGCAAATAAGGCCCTGGAATTGGCCATGCGCTTTTCCGGAGAAGGCGGAGCCGACGGCAGTCCTGCTTTCGAGGATGAGCAGCGGCTCGTGAAGCACCTCCGGTTGATGCAGCCTGAGTTTCTCGAACCCCGTGAAAGAATACGGCAGCCGGAACGCCCGCTCCCGGATGATCTGAAATCTGCCGAAGTATCGTTCGCTAACGGAGAGCACGACAAGGTGCTCAGTGCCGTAACCGACACCATCGCCCTCGACCCGACGCACGCCCGCGCCCATTTCTTGCTGGGCAGGCTGTTCTTGTCGCAGGAAAGAAAAACCGAGGCGATCGCTGAATTCAAAATTGCGCTCCTTTTCGAGCCGCTTGTCGAAGCGCGGCTCGCCCTCGCCGGGCTTTACCTGGAGCAAAAAGATTTTCAGCTGGCACAGCTCGAAGTGGAATCGGCACTGCGACTCGATCCAGCGAACGAGGCTGCCCTCCTCTTGAAAGAGGAACTGCGCCAGAAGCTCGACGACAGGAGATGAGATCGAAGGATAGTCTCCTCAGTCAAAAACCTATTCTTTGGCTAAGGATTACGGGCTGAGGGCTGGTTTTGACTGTCGGTGCGGCAATTAAAAGTCGGTAGATCAAGCAGCTTCTGTAATATGTGCTTCGTATGGCGGCTGGAGTTTGTCTTTTAGAGCAAGACAGCCAGGCCCTTTTCAATTGGACTCGTAAGGGGCCAAGGCGCAGTCTGCTTCGAGCCGGACAGAGCGTCGTGACAAGCGGTTTACTTAAGCCGGAGAAGCTACTTGCTCAACTGCCGCGCCTGGCTTTACGGTTGAAGAGACTCCCATCCACTCTTCCCGAAGCTGCTTAGAATAAGGGGGGCGGTGAGTGAACGCGGGCGTTGACCGAAGATGGATTTCTGGTTATCATTAACGATGTATATAGCAATGTATAGAAGCGCTTTGGTCTCAATTCGTGATAAGGAGGTCTTGCTGTGGCTAGGATGAAGCGAAAACAGGTGTACATAGAGCGGGGGCAGGACCGCAGGCTCAAGGCGTTGGCGGAGCGTAAAAAGACGACGGAAGCCGAGCTAATTCGACAGGGTCTGGAACTTCTCTTCGGCGCTGGAGCGGGCCGGTATGAAGCGGGTCGGGACCTTGCGGCCTGGGAGCGTGAGAAGGCTTTTATCCGGAGTCTGATCAAGAGGGGGCCTGTGACCGGCAAGCGGGCCTGGAGCAGGGAAGAGCTGTATGAGAGGTAGTTACCTGGTCGATACGAATGTCCTGGTCTATGCCTATGACCGCTCCGAGCCCGAGAAACAGAAGAAAGCCCTGAGGCTTCTCGATGAGCTGGTTCTGGCCGGAAGGGGCGTTTTGAGCGTGCAAGTTCTTGGCGAGTTTCTTGTGACAGCGGTAAGAAAGCTGGCAAAGCCTTTAAGCGCGCAGCAGGCATATGATCGGGTGGTCAACTATATTGAGTCCTGGCCTGTGCTGGAGATCACGCCGCAGATTGTGCTTGAGGCAGCGCGGGGGGTTCGCGCTCACAAGCTGTCTTACTGGGATGCTCAGGTTTGGGCCACGGCTCGCCTTAACCAGATAGCGAACGTTTTGAGTGAGGATTTCAGTCACGGTAGTAAAACTGGACTTTGGCCAAAAAAGAGTTGGCAGGGGGCCTGGATTTTCCTTACGATAGAGTCGCAAAAGCGAGATTGACTCTTTCGAAG
>FWPU01006340.1_pt1 | contig 23870 bp, 18 predicted proteins | sample 2228361 | NCBI WGS metagenome assembly FWPU01 (sample SAMEA103939777, study PRJEB20133) | metagenome
AGTCGCGCCACGGGGCCGGCCGACGCCAGCCGCACCAGCCCGCTGCGCCGGGCCAGCCGCAGCAGGCCGACGACGCGGCCGAGCCGCCGGGGCTCCGGGAACAGGGCGTAGATGGCGCGGGTCAGCCAGCGCCGGCCGCGGTCGCCGCGCCGGGCGAGCAGCTGGGCGCGGGTGGCCTCCAGCAGCGAGCCGAACGGCACGCCGGCCGGGCAGGCCGACTCGCAGGCGCGGCAGCCCAGGCAGAGCGCCATGTGGCGGGCGAACGTGTCGGTGAGCTCGGCGCGGCCCTCGGCCGCCGCCCGCATGAGGTAGAGACGGCCCCGGGGCGAGTCCATCTCCTGGCCCAGCACGCGGTAGGTCGGGCACTGCGGCAGGCAGATCCCGCAGTGCACGCAGGCGCGCAGGGCGTCCAGGTCCGGGGCGTCGGGCGCGCGGAAGGCGCCGGCGGCCACGGCCATCAGAGGCCGCCCACGAAGCGGCCGGGATTGAGCACCCGCCCGGGGTCGAAGGCGTCCTTGAGCCCGCGCATGAGGTCGAGCGCCGCGGGCTCGACCGGGCCCCAGGGATCCACGCTCGCCCGGAGCGCCGCCGGTCCCCCCTGCACCATCAGCGTGCCGCCGAAGGTCGCCGTGAACTCCCGGAGATCGCCGACGAGGCGCCGCACGCCCTCGGTGTCGGTGCCGGTCGGCATCACACGGAGCGTGCCCAGCAGCGCGCAGCCGCTGACGATGGCCGTCCGGTGGGCGCCCACGGCCTCCAGGGCGCGCGCCACGGCCCCCACCGTGTCGGCCAGGCGGCCCGGCAGGGTGCCGATCACGACGGCGACCTCGCCCTCGGCGCGGGTCAGCGCGGCGTCGTGACGGTCCCAGAACCCGGGGGCGGCGGGCGCCGCCGCGCCGCCCGCCAGGCCCGCCAGCGCCACCACCTGCTCGCCCTGCTCCCTCACCGCCTCCCGCACGCTCCCCAGGGCCACCACCACGCCGGCCGCCGCCGGCGCGGCCTGGCAGGCCCGGAGCCCGGGCTCGTTCAGGAACTCGACGCGGGTGGGCTGGATCGTGGAGTCGAGCAGGTGGGCCACGAAGGCCTCGGCCGCGCCCGCGGAGGAGAACAGGGCCAGCCAGCTCTCCTCGACCTCGGGCACGGGATGCAGCCGCAGCGTCAGCTCGCCCAGCACGCCGAGCGTTCCCAGCGCGCCGACCATGAGCTTGGGCACGTCGTAGCCGGTGACCGACTTGACCACGCGGGCGCCGCCCCAGGTGACCACCCCGTCGGCCTGCACGAACCGCACCCCGAGCAGGAGGTCGCGCAGCGTGCCGTAGCGCGCCCGCAGCGGGCCGCTGGCGGCCGTGGCCGTCATGCCGCCCAGGGTGCGGCTCCGCCAGCCCGGCGGGTCGACCGGCAGCCACTGGCGCCGGGCGCCCAGGCGCGCCGCGAGCGCACCGCCGGTGATCCCGGCCTGCACCGTCACCGTGAGGTCTTCGGGATTGTCCTGCAGCACGCCGGCCAGGGCGCGCAGGTCGAGAACCAGGTCCAGCCGCTCCGGCGGGTGGCCGACGTCCAGGGCGCTGCCGCTGCCCCGGGGCACCACGGCCAGCCGCTCCTCGGCGGCCAGCGCGAGCAGCGCGGCGACCCGCTCGAGCGCCGCCGGGCGAGCCACCCAGCGCGGCACCAGCCCGTCGACGGCCGCCTCGGCCACGGCCTGGGGGTCGTCCTGGAGGCGTTCGCGCCCGCCGGCGGCCTCGACCAGGCCGGCGGACAGCGCGCGGGCGGAGACGGCCATCACACCCAGGCGCCCGCCGGCAGCGCCGGACGCGCCGGCCGGAAGCCCTCCCCGCACGCCGGGTGCGAGGGGAGCAGCTTGCCCGGATTCATGATCCCGTCGGGGTCGAAGACCCGGCGCAGGCGGTACATGAAGTTCAGGTCGGCGTCGGCGTACTGCAGGGTCAGGCTGGCGGCCTTGTCCACGCCGACTCCGTGCTCGCCGGTGACCGAGCCGCCCAGCGCGATGCAGGCCCGGAGCAGCTCGTCGTTGGCCCGGACGGCCCGCTCCAGCTCCTCGGGGCGCCGGTCGTCGTAGCAGATGAGCGGGTGGAGGTTGCCGTCCCCGGCGTGGAACACGTTGGCGATCAGGACTCCGTGACGGGCCGCGATCGCCTCCATCTCCCGCATGATCTGCGGCAGCCGCGACCGGGGCACCACCGCGTCCTGGAGCAGGTAGGCCGACGTGAGCCGCCCGACCGCCCCCGCCGCCTCCTTGCGGCCCTTCCAGAGCAGGGCCCGCTCGGCCTCGTCGCGCGCGACGCTCACGGCCAGCGCCCCGCGCCCCCGGCAGAGGGCGGCGCACCGGTCGGCCTGGGCCTCCACCTCGGCCCGCGGCCCGTCCAGCTCGATCAGCAGCACGGCGCCGGCGTCGTCGGGGTAGACGGGCGCGATCCCCGCGTTGATGGCCCGGATGATGACGGCGTCCAGCATCTCCAGGGCGGCCGGGACGATGCCGGCCGCGATGATGTCCGAGACGGTCTCCGAGGCCGCCACCAGCGTGGGAAACGGGGCCAGCACGGTCTTGACGGCCTCGGCCGCGTGGAGCAGCCGCACCGTGACGGCGGTGACCAGGCCGAACGTCCCCTCGGCGCCCACGGCCGCGCCCGTGAGGTCGTAGCCGGGGCGCTCGACGACCTTGCCCCCGAGCTGGACCACGTCGCCCCGGCCCGTCACCAGCGTGAGCCCCAGCACGTGGTTGGTCGTGATGCCGTACTTCAGGCAGTGCGGGCCGCCCGCGTTCGTGGACACGTTGCCCCCGATCGAGGAGACCATCTGGCTCGAGGGGTCGGGAGCGAAGAACCAGCCGCGCTCGGCCACCGCCTGGGTCAGCCACAGGTTGATCAGCCCCGGCTGCACGACGGCGCAGCGGTTGGCCAGGTCGATCTCGAGGATGGCGTTCATGCGGTTGAGCCCGACCATGACGCCGCCCCGGGGCGCCATGGCGCCGCCGATCAGCCCCGTGCCCGAGCCGCGGGGGACGACCGGCACCCCCTGGCGCCGGCACAGCTGCACGACCGCCTGGACCTCGGCCGTCTGCCGCGGCAGCACGACGACGTCCGGGGCTCCCTTGTAGAAGGTGTGCATGTCGCACTCGTAGACCATCCGGCCTTCGGGGGTCGTCACGACCGCCTCGGGCCCGACGATCCGCTCCAGCTCGGCGATGAAGGCCGGGGGCAGGGACATGGACGTCACCGCGGGACCGCCATGGTGCCGGAAGGATACCGCATCGGCGGGCGTGGCCTCCGCTGCGCGCGGCCTCTCAGGAGCGGGGAGCGGGAGGGGGGACTGCTCCCCCTCCGGATGCGGCCGAGGCCGTCGGGGCCGCCCGCCGTGTCAAATGCGCCAGGTATCCCCCGACACCAGCAGCTTCGCGATGTCGCCGGGGCCGCGCTCGCCGATCGCCCGCTGCTCCTGCTCGAGCAGCACCTCCTCGTAGACGGGGGCGGTGACGGCGGCCAGGACGCCGATCGGGATCGGGTAGTCCGGCGGCCACAGGTCGGCCAGGAGCTTGGCGGCGTTCACGTTCGTCTCGTCGTGCACCCACAGCGCCGATTCGGGCACGCTGCCGGCGGCGACGACCCGGGGCGTGACGCCCTCCATCACCAGCGCCTGGCGGGCGTCGGGAGGCCCGAACAGCAGGGGCTTGCCGGGCTCGAGCCGCAGCTCGTGCCGGAGCCTGGACTCCTTCTCGTAGAGGGCGTTCCAGGCCAGGTCGTTGTACACGTTGCAGTTCTGGAGGATCTCCAGGAACCCGGTCCCCTTGTGCTGCGCCGCCCGGCGGAGCATCTCCTCCATGTGCCGGACGTCGCGGTCCACCGTCCGGGCCACGAAGGTGGCGCCGCAGCCCAGCGCGAAGGCCAGCGGGTTGACCGGCCGGTCGGCGGAGCCGAGCGGCGTGGACTTGGTGACCTTGCCCAGCTCGCTGGTCGGCGAGTACTGGCCCTTGGTCAGCCCGTAGATCCGGTTGTTGAACAGCAGCACCGTCACGTCCACGTTGCGCCGCAGGATGTGCAGGAGGTGGTTGCCGCCGATGGACAGCCCGTCGCCGTCGCCGGTGACCACGAACACCTTGAGGTCGGGCCGGGCCAGCCGCAGCCCGGTGGCGATGGCCGGCGCCCGCCCGTGGATGGTGTGGAACCCGTACGTGTTCATGTAGTACGGGAACCGGCTGGAGCAGCCGATCCCCGAGATGAAGACGATGTTCTCCCGGGGAAGGCCGAGGTCGGGCATCGTCTTCTGCACGGCGCTCAGGATCGCGTAGTCGCCGCAGCCCGGGCACCAGCGCACGTCCTGGTCCGACTCGAAGTCCTTCTTGGTGTAGCGGCGTGCCTCGGCGGCTCCCGGCCCGCTGGCGCTCATGCCTGGCTCCCGGTCAGCTGGGCGATGGCCTCGTAGATCTCGTCCGACGGCAGCGGCAGCCCCCTTACCCGGTTGAAGCCGACCGCGTCCACCAGGTACTCCGCCCGCAGGATGCGCACCAGCTGGCCGCTGTTGATCTCCGGCACCAGCACCCGCCGGTACTCGCGCAGGATGTGGCCCAGGTCGGGCGGCAGCGGGTTGAGGTACCGGAGGTGGACCGACGCCACCGTCCGTCCCTCGGCCTGCGCCCGCTCCACGGCCGCGGTGATGGCTCCGTAGGTGCCGCCCCAGCCGACCACCAGGAGGTCGCCGGTGGCCGGACCGTTGATCGAGGTGGGGGGGATCTCCTGGGCCACGCGCCGGACCTTCTCGGCCCGCGTGCGGACCATGTGGTCGTGGTTGTCGGGATCGTAGGAGATGTTGCCGGTGACGTCCTGCTTCTCCAGGCCGCCGATGCGGTGCTCCAGCCCCGGCGTGCCCGGACGGACCCACGGCCGGGCCAGCGTGGCCGGGTCCCGCAGGTACGGGAAGAAGCCCTCCCGCTCCTCGCGGAAGCGCACCTCGATGGGCGGCAGGGTGCCGATCTCGGGGATCACCCACGGCTCCGAGCTGTTGGCCAGGAAGCCGTCGCTGAGCACGATGACCGGGACCATGTACCGGAGCGCGATCCGCACGGCCTCGTAGGCGATGTAGAAGCAGTCGCCCGGGGAGGCCGGGGCCAGCACCACCACCGGCGACTCGCTGTTGCGCCCGTAGAGGGCCTGCATCAGGTCGCCCTGCTCGGTCTTGGTCGGCATGCCGGTGGAGGGCCCCGCCCGCTGGATGTCGAACACCACCAGCGGCAGCTCGGCCATGACGGCCAGCCCGATGGCCTCGCCCTTGAGGGCGATGCCGGGACCGCTGGAGCCGGTGACCCCGATGGCGCCGCCGAAGGAGGCGCCGATGGCGGCGGTGACCGCCGCGATCTCGTCCTCGGCCTGCACGGTGCGGACCCGGAAGCGCTTGTGCAGCGCCAGCTCCTCCAGGATGGACGACGCCGGCGTGATCGGGTAGGCGCCGTAGACCACCGGAAGCCCGGAGCGCTCGGCCGCGGCCAGCAGCCCCCAGGCCAGGGCCCGGTTGCCGGTCATGGCCCGGTAGAGACCGGGCGCCATCTCGGCCGGCTCGACCTTGTAGTGCTCGTTGAAGAGCTCGGCCGTCTCGCCGAAGGCGTGCCCGGCCTTCAGCACGCGGGTGTTGGCGTCGGCGATCTCGGGGCGCTTGGCGAAGCGCTTGGCGATCCACTCCAGGGTGGGCTCGAGCGGACGGGTGTAGATCCAGGAGACGAGCCCCAGGGCGAAGAAGTTCTTGGTCCGCTCCTTCTCCTTCTGGTTCAGCGGCAGGTCCTTGATGGCTTCCAGCGTGAGGGCCGTCATGTCCACCTTGTGCAGGCGGTACCGCTCGCCCAGGGCCGGATCGTCGAGCGGATTCTGCGCGTAGCCGGCCTTGTCCAGGTTGCGCTTGTCGAAGGCCGCCGTGTTGACGATGAGCAGGCCGCCCGGCTTCAGGTCGCGAAGGTGCACCTTGAGGGCGGCCGGGTTCATCGCGACCAGGCAGTCGAGCCGGTCGCCGGGCGTGTAGACGCGCTGGCTTCCGAACTGCAGCTGGAAGCTCGACACCCCGAACAGCGTGCCGGCGGGGGCCCGGATCTCCGCGGGGAAGTTCGGCAGGGTGGCCACGTCGTTGCCCGCCCAGGCCGATTCCGTCGTGAACTGCTCGCCCGTGAGCTGCATGCCGTCGCCGGAGTCGCCGGCGAACCGGACGACGGCCCGCTGCAGCTCCTTGCGCGGCTTTCCGGTGCTCGTGACCGGAGCCAGCGTCTTGCTCATCGCTCCCCCCGCCGCTTCCCCATGGCCGATCGCGGCGCACCTCTCCGGCTGCCATCGCCGCTCGGGAGTCGGGCCGCGGACTGCGTGACTGTCCGGACGGGGCTGCCGGGACAGACCTGCTTCATCTTAACGGAGCGTCCCCGGCGCGGCAAGGATTCGCGCCCCGCGCTCGACGCTAGCCGGCATCCAGCCGCTCGGGGTGCTTGATCCGGTCCCCGGGCGCCAGGTTCAGGACCGCCTCCGGGAAGAGGCCGGCCAGCCAGCGGATCACGTCGGTCACCGTCACCACCCCGACCGGCCGGTGGTCGTCGTCCACCAGCGGCACCGTCCGGTACCCGGCGACGCTCATGCAGTGCACGGCGTAGGCCACCCGCTGGCCGGCCGAGAGCGCCTCCGGGTCCGGAGTCATGACGGCGGCCAGGGGCGTCGCGCGGGGGTCCAGCTCGGCGCCGGCGACGCGCCGCAGCACGTCCCGCTCCGTGAAGATCCCGCGCAGGCGCCCCTGGTCATCCACCACCAGCACTCCGGCCTGCCGGCGGCCCAGCATGGCCTGGATGGCCTCGTGGACCGTGGCGGTCTCCCGCAAGCACACGGGCTCGGCGGGCGAGAGGGCGGCGATGGTGTCGTCGAACAGGGCCCCCCGGATCTCCCGGTACTCCTCCTCGATCTCCCGGGCCTGGTCGTCGTCGAGCGGCATACGGCTCCCCCCCTGGGCCCGCAGCGGGCCTTCAGGCGGATGGTAGTCCGGTCTCCGGGGCCGGGCAACGGCGCCGGGGCCGGGCCGGCTCAGCGGCCGGCCGCCGCCGGCCGCCGGGCCCCGGCAGGCAGGGCGCCGCCGGCGTTGGCGGCCTGCAGCAGCTCGATGAAGCGCGTCACGATGGGCGCCAGCGGCTTCTGGCGCCGATGGATGATGCCCACCGGCCGGACCAGGTCCGGCAGGGCGAACGGCACCACGGCCAGCGTCCGGACGCCGGCCTCCTTCTCGACGGTGTGGCGGGGCAGGATGCTGACGCCGGCGGCGATGATGATCGCCTGCTTGATCGTCTCGATGTTGTCGAACTCCATGACGATGTTCGGCCGCACCCCGCGCTGGCGCAGGGCCCGGTCGACGGCCTTGCGGATGGTCAGGTCGCGGTCGAAGGCCACGAAGGGCTCGCCGTTGAGGTCCTCCGGGCGCACCAGCCGGCGGCGGGCCAGGCGGTGGTTCGGATGGCAGACGAAGGCCATCGGCTCGTCCCGGAGGGGAACCACCGTGAGGCCGCGCTGGGCGGGCGGATAGGACATGACGCCGATGTCGGCCTCGTCGGCCAGCACCGCCTCCACCACCTTCTGGGGATGCAGGCACTCCAGCTGCACCCGGGCCTCCGGGTAGCGGGACATGAAGCGCTGGATGTGGTGGCTCATGTCGTGCAGGCCGACCGAGTAGATGGCGGCGACCCGGACCGTGCCCTCCATGCGGGCCTTCACGGACGCCACCTGGAGCCGCGCCTTCTCCCACCCTTCCAGCAGGGCGCGGCAGGCCTCGTAGAAGGCGAGCCCCTCGGCGCTGACCACGAACGGGCGCTTGGTGCGGTCGATCAGGGACACCCCCAGCTCGCGCTCCAGCTGCTGGACGGCCTGGCTGGCGGCGGACTGGGACACGAAGTTCTGCTCGGCGCCCCGCGAGAAGGACCGGAGCCGGACGATGTCGCAGTACAGGCGCAGGGTCTCCAGGTGCACGGCCGGAGTCTACCATAAGCCAGATTAATACCCATCATCTGATTTTTTCGGGGTGACTAATGTTGCGGGGCCGACTACTATCGTGCAACCGTTCACAAGGACGTGAAGGGATGACGGCAGAGCGACCGCCCGGATGGCCCTCGCCCCAGGGGCTCTGGCACCCCCGCCACGAGCACGACGCCTGCGGGGTCGGCTTCGTCGTGCACATGAAGGGCCGGAAGTCCCACGACATCGTGGCCAAGGCCCTCCAGGTGCTCATCAACCTGCTGCACCGAGGGGCCTGCGGCTGCGAGCCGAACACCGGCGACGGCGCCGGCATCCTGCTGCAGATGCCCGACCGCTTCCTGCGGCGGGAGACGGCCCGGCTGGGCATCGCCCTGCCGCCGCCCCGGGAGTACGGCTGCGGCCTGGTCTTCCTGCCCCGCGACCCCGGCCAGGCCCAGAAGGTCCAGGTGCTGCTGCACACGCTGGTGGAGGAGGAGGGCCAGCGCCTGCTCGGCTGGCGGGACGTCCCCACCGACGACCGCCTGCTGGGGGCCACCGCCCGCTCGGTGGAGCCCGCGATCAAGCAGGTCTTCATCGGGCGCGGGCCGGCCGTGCGCGACCACGCCCACTTCGAGCGCAAGCTCTACGTGATCCGGAAGCTGTTCGAGAAGTCGGTGGCCGCGCTGGACATCCCGGAGAACAAGTTCGCCTACATCCCGAGCCTGAGCGCCAACACGCTCATCTACAAGGGCATGCTCTCGGCCGACCAGATCGCCACCATGTACCCCGACCTGGTGGACCCCGATGTCGAGTCGGCCCTGGCCCTGGTCCACCAGCGGTTCAGCACGAACACGTTCCCGTCCTGGCCGCTGGCCCACCCCTACCGGTACATCGCCCACAACGGCGAGATCAACACGCTCCGGGGCAACATCAACTGGATGCGGGCCCGGGAAGCGCTCTGCCGCTCCGACCTCCTGGGCGAGGACCTCCGGAAGGTCTTCCCGGTCACCCGGGAGGGGCTGAGCGACTCGGCCACCTTCGACAACGTGCTCGAGTTCCTGGTCATGAACGGGCGCTCCCTGCCCCACGCCATCCTGATGATGATCCCGGAGCCGTGGCAGAACCACGAGTCCATGAGCCCCGAGCGCCGGGCGTTCTACGCCTACCACGCCTCGCTCATGGAGCCCTGGGACGGCCCGGCGTCCATCGCCTTCACCGACGGCACCGTCATCGGCGCCGTCCTCGACCGCAACGGCCTCCGGCCCTCGCGCTACTACGTCACCCGCGACGACCTGGTCATCATGGCCTCCGAGGTCGGCGTGCTCGATATCCCGCCCGAGCAGATCGCGCTCAAGGGCCGGCTGCAGCCGGGCCGGATCTTCCTGGTGGACACCGCGCAGGGGCGGATCATCGCCGACGAGGAGATCAAGGCGTCGCTGGCGGCCGAGCGCCCGTACGGGACCTGGCTGCAGGAGAACCTGGTGCGGCTGGAGGACCTGCCCGCCCAGCCGGTGCCGGAGCCGGACCATGCCTCCGTGCTGCAGCGCCAGATCGCCTTCGGCTACACCCACGAGGACCTCCGGATCATCCTGGCCCCGATGGCCCGGCAGGGCGAGGAGCCGGTGGGGTCCATGGGCACCGACTCGGCCCTGGCCGTGCTCTCGGACCGGCCCCGGCCGCTGTACGACTACTTCAAGCAGCTCTTCGCCCAGGTCACCAATCCTCCGCTGGACCAGATCCGCGAGGAGCTGGTCACCTCCATGGAGTCCACCATCGGCCCGGAGGGCAACCTGCTGGACCCCCGGCCCGAGTCGTGCCGGCAGATCCACCTCAAGGATCCCGTGCTCTCCAACGAGGACCTGGCCCGCATCCGGCACCTCGCGCATCCCTGGTTCCGCGCCGTCACCCTGCCCATGCTCTACCCGGTGGCGGAGGGCGCGGCGGGCCTGGAGCGCGCCCTGGAGGCCCTGCAGCGGCGGGCCAGCCAGGCCATCGCCGAGGGCCACAACATCGTGATCCTGAGCGATCGCGGCCTGGACCGCGGGCAGGCCGCCATCCCGAGCCTCCTGGCCACCGCCGCCGTCCACCATCACCTGGTCCGGCGCGGAGAGCGCACGCGCTGCGGCCTGGTCGTGGAGAGCGGCGACGCCCGCGAGGTCCACCACCTGTGCCTGCTGATCGGCTACGGCGCGGGCGCCGTGAATCCCTGGGTGGCCTTCGACACGCTGGACGACATGATCGCGCAGGGCCTCCTGCCCGGCGTGGACCGGGCCACGGCCGTCCGCAACTACATCAAGGCCCTGAACAAGGGGATCCTCAAGGTCATGGCCAAGATGGGGATCTCCACCCTGCAGAGCTACTGCGGGGCGCAGATCTTCGAGGCCATCGGGCTCGACACCGACTTCGTCCACCGCTACTTCACCGGCACCCCCTCGCGGGTCTCCGGCATCGGCCTGGACGTGATCGCCGAGGAGGTCCGCCTGCGCCACCGCCGGGCATTCCCGGAGCGGCCGGCCGGGGAGCTGGACCTGGACTGGGGCGGCGAGTACCAGTGGCGGCGCGACGGGGAGCACCACATGGTGAACCCCGACATGATCGCCCGCCTCCAGCACGCCACCCGGGCCGGCAGCTACGCGGCGTTCAAGGAGTACTCGGCGCTGGTGGACGACCAGAGCCGCCGGCGGGCCACGCTGCGCGGTCTGATCGAGCTGAAGTACGCCGCCCGGCCCATCCCGCTGGAGGAGGTGGAGCCCTGGGAGGCCATCGTCAAGCGCTTCGCCACCGGCGCCATGTCCTACGGCTCCATCAGCCAGGAGGCCCACGAGACGCTGGCCATCGCCATGAACCGCATCGGGGGCAAGTCCAACACCGGCGAGGGCGGCGAGGACCCGGCCCGGTACCGGCGCGATCCCAACGGGGACTGGCGGCGGAGCGCCGTCAAGCAGGTGGCCTCCGGCCGGTTCGGCGTGACCAGCGAGTACCTCGTCAACGCCGACGACCTGCAGATCAAGATGGCGCAGGGCGCCAAGCCCGGCGAGGGCGGCCAGCTGCCGGGCCACAAGGTGTACCCGTGGATCGCCCGGGTGCGCTACGCCACGCCCGGCGTGGGGCTCATCTCCCCGCCGCCGCACCACGACATCTACTCCATCGAGGATCTGGCCCAGCTCATCCACGACCTGAAGAACGCCAACCCCCGGGCCCGCATCCACGTCAAGCTGGTGGCCGAGGTCGGCGTGGGCACGGTGGCGGCGGGCGTGGCCAAGGCCCACGCCGACGTGGTGCTGATCTCCGGCCACGACGGCGGGACCGGCGCCTCCCCCCTGACCTCCATCAAGCACGGCGGCATCCCCTGGGAGCTGGGGCTGGCCGAGACCCAGCAGGTGCTGGTCCTCAACAAGCTGCGCGACCGCATCGTGGTCCAGGTGGACGGCCAGCTGAAGACCGGCCGCGACGTGGTCATGGCGGCCCTGCTGGGCGCCGAGGAGTACGGCTTCTCGACCGCGCCGCTGGTGGTGCTGGGCTGCATCATGATGCGCGTCTGCCACCTCAACACCTGCCCGGTCGGCATCGCCACCCAGGACCCGGAGCTGCGCCGGCGCTTCGCCGGCAAGCCCGAGTACGTCGTCAACTTCTTCCGCTTCCTGGCCGAGGAGGTGCGCGAGCACATGGCCCGGCTGGGCTTCCGGACGATGGACGAGATGATCGGCCGGGTGGACCGCCTGGACTTCAAGCCGGCGCTCGACCACTGGAAGGCGCGGGGCCTGGACCTGTCCACCATCCTCCACCAGCCGCCCATGCCGCCCGAGGTGGCCCGGCGGTGCGTCACCACGCAGGATCATGGGCTGGAGCGGGCCCTCGACCGGACCACGATCATCCCCGCCTGCCGGGAGGCGCTGGAGCACGGCAAGCCCGTCCGGCTGCACCTGCCCATCCGGAACGTCAACCGCACCGTCGGCACCATGCTGGGCTACGAGGTCACCTCGCGCTGGGGCGGCGAGGGGCTGCCGGACGACACGATCGCCATCCACTTCACCGGCTCCGCCGGGCAGTCCTTCGGCGCCTTCCTGCCCCGCGGCATCACCTTCACCCTGGAAGGCGACGCCAACGACTACTGGGGCAAGGGGCTGTCCGGCGGCCGGCTGATCGTCGTGCCCCCCCGCACCGCGCGCTTCGTCGCCGAGGAGAACATCATCATCGGCAACGTGGCCCTCTACGGGGCGACCGGGGGCGAGGCCTACGTGCGGGGGGTGGCCGGGGAGCGCTTCGCGGTCCGCAACAGCGGCGCCCACGCCGTGGTGGAGGGCATCGGCGACCACGGCTGCGAGTACATGACGGGCGGCCGGGTGGTGGTCATCGGCCCCACGGGCCGGAACTTCGCGGCCGGCATGTCGGGCGGCGTGGCCTACGTGCTGGACGTGGACGGCGACTTCGCCCGCCGGTGCAACCGGGGCATGGTGGACCTCGAGCCGCTCGACCAGGCCGAGGACATCGCGCTGGTCCGGGACCTCCTCCAGCGGCACGTGGAGTACACGCGTTCCGGCCACGCGGCCCGGCTCCTGCGCGACTGGCGCGCCGTGCGACCGCGCTTCGTCAAGGTCATGCCGCGCGACTACCGCCGCGTCCTGGAGGCCGAGGCCCGGGCCCGGGCCGAGGGGCGCGAGCCCACCTTCGCCGAGCTGGTCGGAGCCGGCCGTGGGTAAGCCGACCGGGTTCCTGGAGGCCGGGCGCCGGAAGTGGCCGACCCGGCCCGTCGCCGAGCGCATCCGGGACTGGAAGGAGGTCTACCTCCCCTACCCGGCGGGCGAGCTGGAGCAGCAGGCGGCCCGCTGCATGGACTGCGGCGTCCCCTTCTGCCACCAGGGGTGCCCGCTGGGCAACCTGATCCCCGACTGGAACGACCTGGTCTACCGGCACCGCTGGCCCGACGCGCTCCAGCGCCTGCACGCCACCAACAACTTCCCCGACTTCACGGGGCGGCTCTGCCCCGCGCCCTGCGAGGGCTCGTGCGTGCTGGGGATCAACGACGACCCGGTGACCATCAAGGCGGTCGAGCTGGCCATCATCGAGCACGGGTTCGACCAGGGCTGGGTGGTGCCCCAGCCGCCCGCCGTGCGCACCGGCAAGAAGGTGGCGGTGGTGGGGTCCGGGCCGGCGGGGCTGGCCGCCGCCCAGCAGCTCAACCGCGCCGGGCACTGGGTCACCGTCTTCGAGCGCGCCGACCGCATCGGGGGGCTGCTCCGCTACGGCATCCCCGAGTTCAAGATGGAGAAGGCCTTCCTGGACCGGCGCCTGCGGCAGATGGAGAAGGAGGGCGTGGTGTTCCAGCCCAACGCCGACATCGGCGTGGCCGTCCCGGTGGCCGAGCTCCAGCGGGAGTTCGACGCCATCGTGCTGGCCTGCGGCGCGGGCCAGCCGCGCGACCTGCCCGTCCCCGGCCGCGAGCTGCGCGGCATCCACTTCGCCATGGAGTACCTGACCCTGCAGAACCGGCGCTGCGAGGGCGACCGCATCCCCGACGAGGCGTTCATCACGGCGCAGGGCAAGCGGGTGGTGATCATCGGCGGCGGCGACACCGGGGCCGACTGCCTGGGCACCGCGCACCGCCAGGGCGCCGTCTCGGTGCACCAGTTCGAGCTGCTGCCGCGCCCGCCCGACACCCGCGCCCCCGACAACCCGTGGCCGCAGTGGCCCAACGTCTTCCGGGTCTCGACCGCCCACGAGGAGGGCGGCGAGCGCTGGTACTCGGTCTCCACCGAGCGGTTCCTGGGCGACGAGCGCGGGCACGTGCGCGCCCTGGAAGCGGTCCGGGTGGAGCCGGTGCGCGAGGGCGGGCGGCTGGCGTTCCGGCCCCTGCCCGGCAGCGCCTTCACGCTGCCGGTGGACCTGGTCCTGCTCGCCATGGGATTCCTGGGGCCCGAGCGCCGGGGCCCGATCGAGGCGCTGAGCCTCCGCCTCACCGAGCGCGGCAACGTCTGGCGCGACGAGAACTGGATGACGAGCGTGCCCGGGGTCTTCGCCTGCGGCGACATGCAGCGCGGCCAGTCGCTGATCGTCTGGGCCATCGCGGAGGGCCGGTCCTGCGCGCGGGGCGTGGACCGCTACCTCATGGGCCAGTCGGACCTCCCCGCGCCACTCTAGCCCCGGAGGCCGGCACCATGGCCCTGAGCGCCGCCGAGCGCCAGCGGTTGATCGAGCAGTACGCCCGGGGGCCGGACCGGCTGTCGGCCGCGCTGGCCGCCGTGCCGGCCGAGGCGCGGCAGTGGCGCCCCGGGCCCGGCGAGTGCACCGCCCACCTGCTTCGCCGCCTGCCCGGGGAGGCGTGGGCCCGGGCCGGCCGCCACACGGCGTCGGGACGCTACACCGCCGAGGACTGGCTCCGCATCTACGCCGAGCACCTGGAGGTCCACGCCCGGCAGATCGAGGCCAGCCTGGCGGCCTGGCGGGCCCGGTAGCCGCCCCTCAGCGCGGGCTCTGCCAGGCCACCCGCCCCACGAAGAAGGGGCCCAGGCGCTCCAGGTACTGCGAGGTCTGCACCGTCCGGCGCATGGCCTGCACCAGGTGCGAGAGCGGGTGCAGGTCCCGCCCGACCAGCCCGATGACGAAGTCGTTGTCGCCCGCGTCGAGCCCGTGGCAGGCCAGCCGGATGTCGTGGGCCAGGTCGGCGTCGCCGTAGGCCCGCCCCAGCACGCTGTGCTCGCGGATGATGGCCCCCTGCTCCTGCGGGGCCAGCCGGGCGAAGGCGCCGGCCCGCCGCAGGGGGTACCAGATGGCCCAGGGCCAGGCCGGGTTGAGCGCCGCCCGGCGCGGCCGCTCCAGCAGCCAGTCCAGGAGATCGGTCTCGAACCCCGAGGCGTAGGTGCGGCCGAACATCGTGAAGGCGGGCCGGTGCTCGAGGGGGGCGAAGGGCTCGCCGTGGAGCAGCTCGCGGAACTCGGTGACGAAGAACGCCGGATCCTCGTGCATGGCCAGGATGCCGACGCCGCGGGGATCGTTGAGGTCCTGGTACAGCACGCCGGGCAGGCGGCCGGCCTCCAGCGCCCGCACCAGCGGCTTGGTGTCCGCGCAGGCGGTGAAGACCTGCAGCTGCATGAACAGGCGGCGGTCCACCGCCTGCCCGCCGGCCCCCCGCTCCTGCACGTCGATCCTCGGCTGCTCCGCCGCGCTCATGCTCGGGCCTCCCGCGCCGCCGCGCTCAGCCTCCTCGGGTGTGCATCTCCAGGTGGGGGTCGCGCCGCAGCTGGGTGATCCCGGCCAGCGGCGCCCGGTCCCGCAGGCCCAGGCGCTCCTCGGCGCCCCGGTCCGCCCGCGCCCGCCACCCGTCGCGGATCAGCGCCCTCAGCGCCGCCTCCGGGGCGCCGCCGCGCAGCGGTCCCCGGAGGTCCACCCCGCGCGCGGCGTAGAGACAGAGGTACCAGACGCCGTCCGCCGTCAGCCGGCTGCGATCGCAGGCCCGGCAGAACGGCGCCGTCGTGGAGGCGATGATCCCGAAGGTGGTGCCGTCGGGCAGGCGGAACCGCTCGGCCGGCGCGCTGCTGTCCGGCTCCACGACCGGCTCGATCCGGCCGTAGCGCCGCCCGAGGACGTCGAGGATCTCGGCGCGGGTCACGACCTGGGCCATGGACCAGCGCGTGGCGCCCCCCACGTCCATGTACTCGATGAAGCGGACCTCGGCCGGGACGGTGCGGGCGAACTCGACGAGGGCCGCCAGCTCGTCGTCGTTGACGCCGCGGATCACCACCGTGTCGAGCTTCGTGCCGGTGAACCCGGCCCGCGGCACGGCGGCGATGCCGGCCAGCACCTGCCGGTGCACCGCGGCCGGCCGCCGGGTCAGCGGCGTGAAGCGCTCGGGCCGGAGCGTGTCCAGGCTCACCGTCACGCGGTGCAGGCCCGCCGCCCGCAGGGCCGGGGCCTGCTCGGCCAGCAGCACGCCGTTGGTGGTGATGGCCAGGTCGCGCAGGCCGGGCTTGGCCGCCAGCAGCCGGATCAGCTCGGGCAGGTTCCGCCGCAGCAGCGGCTCGCCGCCGGTCAGCCGGACCTTGTCCACCCCCAGGCCGATGAAGACGTCCACCAGCCGGCTGATCTCCTCGAAGTGGAGGATCTCCTGGCGGGGCAGCCAGACGTACTCCTCCTCGGGCATGCAGTACTGGCAGCGCAGGTTGCAGCGGTCGGTGACCGAGATGCGGAGGTTCCGGAGCGGCCGGGCGTAGGTGTCGGTCAGCGGCATCACGAGACTCCGGCCGGGGCCGCGGCCTCGGCCTGCGCCCGCTCCCACTCCCGCACCAGGCCGGCCTTCTTCACGCCCACCTCGAAGTGGTCCCACGGCAGGCGCTCGTCCACGGGACGGGGCCGCGTGGTGTAGAAGGCGGGGTCGCCGTCCCACTCCCGCAGGGCCCGCCGCCAGTCCCCGTCGAGCCGGGCCGCCAGCTCCAGGAAGTCGGCCACCCGGCGGTCGCCCCGCGCCAGCAGGGCCTGCAGCGCCGCCTCGCGGGGGTTCTCGTGGACGACGCGGACGCTGGCCAGGCGGCGGACGGCCCGCTTGATGACCTCGAGCTTGGCGGCCAGGGACTCGGCGCCGTCGAAGGGCGCCCACTGGAAGGGCGTCCAGGGCTTGGGGACGAACGAGGAGATGGACAGCGTGAGCCGCCCGAAGGGCCGGCCGGCCGGGTCCAGGACGCGCAGGCGCTCGAGCATCCGGGCGGCCAGCTCGCCGATGGCCTCCACGTCCTCGGCCGTCTCGGTCGGCTGCCCGATCATGAAGTAGCACTTGAGATTGGGGATCCCGTGCCGGCGGACGATGTCGCACGCCGCGTACAGCTGCTCGTCGCTGATCGCCTTGCGGATGGCCCGCCGCAGCCGCTCGGTGCCGGCCTCGGGCGCCACCGTCAGCGTGCGGTGGCCGCCCCGGGCCAGCGCCGCCGCCAGGTCGTCGGTCAGGCTGTCCGCGCGCAGCGACGAGATGGAGAGCTCGAGGCCCCGGGCCTCGATGACCTTCAGCAGCTCGCCGATCCACGGGTAGTCCGACACGCAGGCGCCCACCAGCCCGATCCGCCGGTTGGCCGGATCCTCCGCCAGCCGGGCCACCGTCTCCTCCAGGCTGCTCACGGTGCGGTGGCGGACCGGCCGGTAGACCTGACCCTCGAGGCAGAACCGGCACCCGCGTCCGCAGCCCTTGCCCACCTCCAGCAGGGCCATGTGGCCGTACTCGGCGTTCGGCGTCTTCACCAGCGAGATCGTCTCGAAGCGGCTCACGTCGGTCAGCCGGCGCTTGACCACGGGCAGGGGCGCGCCGTCCCGGGCGGTGACGCCGGCGAGGCTGCCGTCGGCGTGGTACTCCACGCCGTAGCGCGCGGGGACGTAGACCCCCGCCAGAGCGGCGACGCGCTCCAGGAACGCCTCCCGGTCCCCGGCCGCCTCCCGGTACGCCGCGAGCAGCTCCCCCACCAGCTCCTCGCCTTCCCCGACCACGATGAAGTCCATGAAGGGCGCCACCGGCTCCGGGTTCGAGAAGGCGCACACGCCGCCCATGAGCACGACGGGGTCGTGCGGCCGGCGCTCGGCCGCCCGCAGCGGGATCCCGGCCAGCGCCAGCAGGCGCAGGGCGTTGATGTAATCGCCCTCGTAGGTGATCGAGAACCCGATCAGGTGGAAGTCGGACAGCGGGCGCTGCGACTCGAGCGAGAACGGCGGCGTGCCGGTGCGCCGGAGCTCCTCGACGTCCTCGGGGTCGGGCAGGAACACGCGCTCGCAGACGACGTCCGGCAGGCGGTTCAGGTGCCAGTAGATGGTCTGGAACCCGAGGTTCGACATGCCCACCGCATAGGTGTTGGGATAGACGAGGGCGACGGCGGTCTTGCCGCCCCAGTCCTTGCGGAACGCCCCCTCCTCGGCGGCCAGCAGGCTCTGGGCCTTCTTCTTCAGGTGCCAGGACATCTGCGCCACTGTACCACACGGCCGGGGACGGTCCCGGCCGGCTCAGCCCTTGATGACGCCGATCGGACGCAGCCGGGCCACCCGGGTGGAGATGCCGAGCCGGTGCACGACGTCCACGACGTCCCGGACGTCCTTGTAGGCCTCCGGCATCTCCTCGGCCAGCGCGTCGCGGCCGGTGGCGCGGGCCACGATGCCGGCCCGGGCCAGCTCGTCGGCGATGCGCCGGCCCCGGGCGGCCTTCACCGCCGCCGTGCGGCTCATCACACGCCCGGCGCCGTGGCAGGTGCTGCCGAAGGTCTCCCGCATGGCCAGCGGGGTGCCGACCAGGAGGAACGAGTAGCGGCCCATGTCCCCGGGAACCAGCACCGGCTGGCCGGGGAAGGCGCGGGTCGCCCCCTTGCGGTGCACCAGGAGCGGGCGGCGCCGGCCGTCCACCTCGTGCTCCTCCACCTTGGCGATGTTGTGCGCGACGTCGTAGACGACCCGCATGGCCCCGGCCGCCGGCAGCCCCAGCACCCGCTGGAAGGCCTCCCGCGCCCAGTGCGTCAGCAGCTGCCGGTTGGCGAAGGCGAAGTTGGCCGCCGCCCGCATGGCTCCCAGGTAGCGCTGCGCCTCCTCGGAGGCGATGGGCGCACAGGCCAGCTGGCGGTCGGGCACCGTGATGCCGTAGCGGCGCAGGGCGGCCTCGGTGACCTTGAGGTAGTCGGTGCAGACCTGGTGGCCGAGCCCGCGGGAGCCGGTGTGGATCATCACCGTCACCTGCCCGGCGCGGATGCCCAGCCGGGCCGCCGCGGCCTCGTCGTGGACCTCGTCCACCACCTGCACCTCCAGGAAGTGGTTGCCGGACCCCAGGGTGCCGAGCTGCTGGCGGCCCCGGTCGAGCGCGTGCTGGGAGACGGCCTCGGGCTCGGCGCCGGGCAGGCAGCCGCCCGACTCCAGGTGCTGCAGGTCGTCGGGCTCGCCGAGGCCGCGGCCGACCGCCCAGGCGGCGCCGCGGCGCAGGACCTGCGCCAGGTCGGAGGGCGCCAGCGTCAGCCGGCCCCGCGAGCCGACGCCGGTGGGCACGCCGGCGTAGAGGGCGTCCACGAGCGCGCCGAGACGCGGCCGCACCTCCTCCTCGTCGAGACCGGTGGCCAGCAGCCGCGCCCCGCAGTTGATGTCGAAGCCGATGGCGCCGGGGCTCACCACGCCCTGCTCGGCATCGGTGGCGACGACGCCGCCGACGGGCAGCCCGTACCCCTGGTGGATGTCCGGCATGGCCAGCGCCGCCCGGACGATGCCCGGCAGGGTGGCGCCGTTGGCGAGCTGCTCCAGCGAGGCGTCGTTCCGGATCAGCCGCAGCAGGGCCTCGTCGGCCACCACGAGCCCCGGCACGCGCATGCCGGGCCGGGCGTCCTGGGGGATGCGCCACAGGTAGGGACCGACCTGCTCGACCTTCATCGGACGGACTATTGTACCGGGACGGCCGGCGTCAGCCGGCGACGACGGGGCGCGAGCGGCGATGCGTCCAGGCCAGCCCGATCAGCGCCACCAGCACGCCGGCGACGCTGGCCAGCTGCGGCACGCGGAACTCGCCCACCCAGAAGCTGTCGAGGCGCAGGGCCTCGATGGCGAAGCGACCGACGGAGTAGAGCCCCAGGTACGCGAAGAACAGGGCGCCGGGGTGCGCGCGCAGCCGGGGCCGGAGCCAGGCGATCAGGACCAGGAACACGCCGAGGTCCCACAGCGACTCGTAGAGGAACGTCGGGTGGAAGTAGTCGTACTGCGCGTACCCGGGGGGGCGGTGGGGCGGCGAGATGTAGAGCTTCCAGGGCAGGTCGGTCGGGCGGCCGAAGGCCTCCTCGTTGAAGAAGTTCCCCCACCGGCCGATGGCCTGCCCGAGGGCGATGGCAGGACCGGCCACGTCCAGGCCCCGCAGCACCGGCAGGCGCCACTTCCAGGCCAGCCAGGCGCCCACCAGCGGGCCGGCGATCAGCCCCCCGTGGATGGCCAGCCCGCCCTCCCAGACGGCGATGATCTTGGCCGGGTACTGGCCGTAGTAGTCCCAGTTGAAGATGACCTCGTAGACCCGGGCGCCGACCAGGCCGGCCAGGATGGCCCACTGCCCGGCGGCGATGATGTCGTCGGCCGGCAGGCCCTCCTTCCGGGCCTGGCGGTGGCCGACCCAGAGGCCGGCCACGATGGCCAGGGCCATGAGGATGCCGTACCAGCGGATGACGATGGGGCCGATCTCGAACGCGACGGCGCCGGGCGAGGCGAACACGTCAGGTACGATACGCCGGCCGACCGGAGACTGGTAGGGGCGGCAGGATTCGAACCTGCAAGTCCTTGCGGACGGAGGATTTTAAGTCCTCTGCTTGTGCCAGTTCAGCAACGCCCCCGTGGCGTGATTATAGCGGGACTGGAGGCGGCGAGCGGATTCGAACCGCTGTATAGAGGTTTTGCAGACCTCCGCCTTGCCACTTGGCTACGCCGCCGTCAGCCGGTCAAGGACGCCGGGGATGGGTGGAGCGGGAAACGGGATTCGAACCCGCGACCCCGACCTTGGCAAGGTCGTGCTCTACCACTGAGCTATTCCCGCGCGCCCGCCTCCGCGGCAGCGCCCTATCCTACCACACCGGTGCCTGCCGTCCAGTCGCCCCCCGCCTCGCGCAGCGCGGCCGCCGCCTCCTCGGGGGGCACCGGGTTGATGAAGAACCCGCTGCCCCACTCGAAGCCGGCCACCTTGGTCAGCTTGGGGATGACCTCCAGGTGCCAGTGGAACTGCTCGAGGGCCGGCTCGTGCAGCGGCGCGCTGTGCAGCATGAAGTTGAAGGGCGGGTCGTTCAGGACCCGGTTCATCCGCCGCAGGAACTCCTGCAGCACCCCGGCCAGGGCCCGCAACTCCTCCGGGCCCGACTCCTCGAAGTGCGAGCGATGCCGCGCGGGCAGGATCCAGGTCTCGAACGGAAACCGGGGCGCGAACGGGGCCAGGGCCACGAAGTCGTCGCGGTCCAGGATGAGCCGCCGCCGGCCCCGCCGCTCCTCGCGGACCACGTCGCACCAGACGCAGCGCTCCTTCAGCTCGTAGTGCTTCGCCGCTCCCGCCAGCTCCTCCAGCACCATGCTGGGGATGATCGGGGTGGCGATGAGCTGCGAGTGCGGGTGCTCGAGCGAGGCGCCGGCGGCCTCGCCGTGGTTCTTGAAGACCAGGATGTACTGGAAGCGGCCGTCCTTCTTGAGGTCGAGCATCCGGTCGCGGAAGGCCAGCAGCACGTCGGCCACGGCGTCGGGGCTCATGGTGTCGAGCGCCGCCCCGTGCTCGGCGCTCTCGATGACGACCTCGTGGGCTCCGACGCCGGACATGCGGTCGTAGGGCCCCTCGCCGCTCAGCTCCAGCTCGCCCTCGATCCGCAGGGCGGGGAACTTGTTGGGCACCACCCGGTAGGTCCAGCCGGGGGTGTTGGGGGCCGTCTCGGGCGGCCGGCCGGCCAGGATCTCGGGCGGTGTCCTGTCCTCGTGGCCGGGACAGAAGACGCAGCTGCTGAGACGCGGGCGGACGGGCTCGGGGCCGAAGTCCGAGGGCCGGCGGCCGCGCTCGGTGGAGATGATGACCCACCGCCCGACCACCGGGTCCTTCCGCAGCTCCGGCACTAGGCGTCCTCCGGTCTGGTCGCCCGGGCCAGCAGCGAGTCCAGCGCCTGGACTGCCGGCTTGCCGTCGAACAGGACAGCGGCCACCTCGGCGCAGATCGGCAGGCTCACGCCGTGGCGGCCGGCCAGCGCCAGGGCCGAGGTCACCGTCCGCGCGCCCTCGGCGATCATCCGCGTCCGCGCCTCGACGGCCTGCTGGCTCTGGCCCGCCGCCAGCGCCATGCCGAGCGCGCGGTTCCTGGACAGCGTGCCCGTGCAGGTCAGGACCAGGTCCCCCAGCCCGGCCAGGCCCGCCAGGGTGGAGGCCTGGGCGCCGAGCGCGACCGCGAGCCGCGTGATCTCCGCCAGCCCGCGGGTGATGAGGGCCGCGCGCGCGTTCTCGCCGAGCCCCAGCCCGTCGGCGAGGCCGGTGGCGATGGCCATCACGTTCTTCAGGGCCCCGCCCACCTCGACGCCGACCACGTCGCGGTTCGTGTAGAGCCGGAACTCGCGGGTGCCCAGCGCCGCCTGGAGCCGGGCGGCCAGCGCGGCGTCGGCGGAGGCGACCACGCAGGCCGTGGGGCGCCCGAGCGCGACCTCGCGGGCGAACGTGGGGCCGGACAGGGCGGCCACGGGAGCCCCGGGAAACCGCTCGCTCACCAGCTCGGTCATGCGGACGTGCCGCTCGGGATCGAACCCCTTGGTGGCGGAGACGATGGGCACCCGGGCCGGCACGGCGGGCAGGTCCTTCAGCACGCCCCGGACGAACTCCGACGGCACCACCACCAGCAGGACGTCCACGTCCGCCACCGCCTCGGCGTGGTCCCGGGTGGGGACGATGGCGGGGGGGCACTCGATGTCGGCGAGGTAGAACGGGTTGCGACGGTCGCGGCGGATCCCCTCCACGACCTCGGCCTCCCGCGCCCACAGCGTCACCGCGGCCCCGGCCCGGGCCAGGTGCACCGCCAGCGCGGTGCCCCAGCTGCCGGCCCCGATGACGCCCACCTTCATGCGCGGCGCTCGCCCAGCCGGCGCTCGGTGCCGGCCAGCAGCCGCCCGATGTTCTCGTGGTGCCGGCCGATGACGAGGGCGGCGCCGGCGGCGCAGGCGGCGACGATCGGCCAGGGCAGCTGGAGCAGCAGCGCCCCCAGCGGCACGCAGGCCGCCGCGGTCACCGAGCCCAGGGACACGTAGCGGAAGGTCATCGTCACGGCCAGCCACACCGCCGCCGCCGGCAGCGTCGCCCACGGGGCCGCGTTCAGGAAGGCCCCCAGGCCCGTGGCCACGCCCTTGCCGCCGCGGAAGGCGAGGAACACCGACCAGCAGTTGCCGGCGATGGCCGCCACCGCCCCCAGGCCCCGCGCCTCCGCCCCGGCCCCGCCGGCCAGCGCGGCGGCCTCCACGGCCAGGTACCCCTTGGCCACGTCGCCGAGCAGCGTGAGGAGGGCGGGCGTGCGGCCGGCGGCGCGAAGCACGTTGGTGGCGCCGATGTTGCCGCTGCCGTGCGCGCGGATGTCGCCGATGCCCCACGCGCGAGCCACCAGGAACCCGACGGGAACGGCGCCGACCACGTAGGCCACCAGCGCCGCCAGGGCCAGCGTCACGACCAGCGCTCTTCGCCCGGTACGATGGCCCGGTAGTCGGCCTTGCGGAAGAAGCGGTAGAAGTAGTCCACGGCCGAGACCACGGTCAGGATCAGCGCCGCGCCCAGCACCACGCTGGCGGCCACGGCGAAGGGACCGGAGCCCACGCCCTTCTCGACGATGAGCATCGTGATGGCCAGGTACTGGGTGACCGTCTTCCACTTCGCCAGCCGCGAGGCCGGCACGATGACGCCGACGTGGGCGGCCACCGCCCGCAGCCCGGTCACGGCCAGCTCGCGGCCGACGATCACGACCACGACCCAGGCCGGGATCTTGTTGATCTGGAGCAGCGAGACCAGGGCCGCCGCCACCAGCAGCTTGTCGGCGATGGGGTCGAGGAGCGTGCCCAGGGTCGTGACCTGGTTGCGGCGCCGGGCCAGGACGCCGTCCAGCCAGTCGGTGATGGAGGCCAGGATGAAGATGGCGGCGGCGATGGCCGCGTGGACCCGCGACGAGGAGATCAGGAACACGATGAGCAGCGGCACCGCCACGATCCGGGTGATCGTGAGGCCGATCGGCAGGTTCACGCGCACGCTCCGTCCACGGGACGCGGTCGGGCCATTATCGAGAGACCCTCACCACCTTGTCAACGTCCGGCCGGTACACGGGCACCAGGCACGTGGTGTCGAGCGCCAGGCAGGCCGCGACATCGCCCCCGCGGCCGCGGCGGGCCAGGTGCTGCGCCCACGCCGAGTCCTCGGCCAGCCGCGCCA
>FWPU01006341.1_pt1 | contig 23864 bp, 19 predicted proteins | sample 2228361 | NCBI WGS metagenome assembly FWPU01 (sample SAMEA103939777, study PRJEB20133) | metagenome
CGTGTTTGGCCTGCCTGAGCAAGCGGGGACGCTTGCTCTACGTAGCATAAGCGTCCTCGCCGTAGCACAAGCGTCCTCGCTTGTGCAGAACTGCCGGACGTGCTTGGCCTGCCTGAGCAAGCGGGGACGCTTGCTCTACGGAGCAATAGCGTCCTCGCTTGTGCAGAACTGCCGGACGTGCTTGGCCTGCCTGAGCAAGCGGGGACGCTTGCTCGACGGGGCCGTAGCATAAGCGTCTTGCTCTGCGTCTGCTGCCAGCGGAATGCTTCGAAATGCTACCTAACCGACCTCGTCTGTGTTGGCTGGCTCCGTTTCAGGCGGCTGGGGCGGGGCATTTGTTATTGCAGCAGCGGGGGGCGAGGGCTGGCGGGGTGCTGTGACATCGAAATCGGTGTCAAGCCGGCGTTCGGCAGGCAGATTCAGGTGGTAGGCGAAGAGTGCCAGAAGCGCGTCGCGCTGCGGCCCCCAGGGCAGATACAGGCCTCGCAGGCGAGGGCAGCAGCGCACGTCTGGTATCACCAGTACGCCGCGCCGACCGATGTCGATGTTTGCAACCGCACGCCAGGGAATGCGCCTGTGCATCCACAGTACGCGTTCTGAGATCCCTAGTGCGTCGATTTCGTAGGCGGCGGGTACGAAGAAGCGCCAGCCGGCGGCGAGCATCAATACCGCTGCCGCCACTCCCAGCCACGTGTCGCGCGTTACCCACCCGACAAGCAGTGGTACGGCGACCAACAGCGCAAGCGCGACCCATTTGCCTGGGCCGCTCTCAGAGGGGGGCCAGGCCTCCAAGCTTACTGGCGGCGGCGAACCCCGCCGCGCCTCACTTGCGGCCACGGGACCGCGAGTCATGGGCTGGTTCTCCTACTCGAACCAGGTAGCCGAGTCGTGCTGTAATCGCGGGTCACGTAGTGTTGGCTGGCCCTGCTGCGTGTGCGGCATTTGTTGTATTTGCGGGTGGTACTTCGTTTGCGGGTGCTGTGGGATTTGCCGGTGCCGCGGCATGTGTGGGTCATGCCGCATGTTCTGGTTTGGCTGCATTTGCGGGCCTGGCCGAACCGCCGCGGATCATGCCTCGCACCACAAACGCAACAAAGCCCAGCATGGCCGCAAGCAGCACAAGGCAAGCAGCCAGTACAGCCGGGAAGTGGTCTCTCACGAGTACCAGCGCCGGCGGCTCATCCGACTGCACGGCACGCCTTGCCACTGGCCCGCCGCGTTCTGCGGTCCTGTGCGTGTAGTCCTTCCAATCCTGCCAAGCCGCGCGGCCCTGATCGCTCGACAACTCGGCGAGCACCCGATCCCGAACGTGCCACAGCCACCAGGAGGCGAGCAGCAGAACCAACGCGCCGACAAGAAACCAGAAGGGCCATCCGGCGAGCAGTCGACGTACGTGCTCCAGCATGCTGGCGCTCGTCAGCGGTTGTGTGCGGCCAGAGACGCAGCCGAGGGTTGCTCTTGAGACCCTTCTGCGGCCAACGCTCGCCCGATCTGTCGTACGGCCTGTCGGAGCCGGTGTTCATTCTCCACGAGTGCCATGCGCAAGAAACCCTCTCCTGCCGGGCCAAAACCTGAGCCAGGGGCAACGGCCACGTTCGCCTCTTCCAGCAGCTTCATGGCAAAATCGACCGTGCTCATCCGTTGCGACCAGGGCTGGGGAACCGGCGCCCAAACAAACATCCCGGCGCGCGGAGGGGTAACATCCCACCCGATTCGCCGCAGACCCTCGACCAGCACGTTGCGCCGAATCTCATACAGCGAGGCCTGCGCCTCAACCGCGGCTTCCGTATGCCGCAGCGCTACGATGGCCGCAACCTGAATCGCTTGGAACATGCCATAGTCGTAGTACTGCTTGATGGTAGATAGGGCCTTGACCATCTCTGCGTTGCCGGCGCAATAGCCCACGCGCCAGCCCGCCATGTTGTAGCCCTTGCTCATGGTGGTGAACTCCACCCCCACCTCGGCAGCCCCGCGTGCGGCCAGAAAACTGGGCGGCAGATAACCGTCAAAGGCAACGTCGGCATACGCCAGGTCGCTGATCACCATAAAGCCGTACCGGCGTGCCAATCGCACCACCTCCGCGTAAAACTCTGGCTCCACCGTGGCGCCGGTGGGATTGTGCGGAAAGTTCAGCACCAGCAGCTTTGGCCGCGGTTGCAAGTGCTGGCAGGTGAAGGCCACGCGAGATAAGAATTTCTCGGTGTCCGCAACCTCCAGCGCGATCACATTGCCCGCCGCCAGTGCCACGGCATACACGTGTACGGGAAAATACGGCGAGGGCACGATGGCCGTGTCTCCCGGTCCGATGAGCGCCAGGCAGAGATGGCTGAACCCTTCCTTGGAACCCAGGCATACGACCACTTCGCGCTCGGGATCCAGCCTCACACCCCATTTCTTGAAATACTTGGCTGCCACCTCCCGCCGTAGATTCAGAATCCCCGCCGACTGACTGTAGCCGTGGTTGCGAGGATCGCGCGCTGCCTCGACAAGCTTTTCGATGACCACGTCCTGCGGCGGCTCAGAGGGATTGCCCATCCCCAGATCGATCACGTCTTCGCCCGCGCGCCGCTTCTGGTACAACAGGGCATTGATCCGGCCGAACAAGTAGGGCGGCAGCCGGGCCATCCGAGCAGCCAACTCGACCTTGAACGGCTGGCTAACGGCTTCTTCTGCTGGCTCCGGTATGTGCGACATGGCGGTATACAATAAACAGCGGCAACATGCAGCCACCTCATCAAGGATAACGCCCTCCGGCCCGCACGCAAACGCCCCGCCCCCATGAAGTTCGAGTTTACGCCCGCTGCCCAGCGCGCCCTGTTGGCCGCCGCACGCTGGCGCTTCTCCACAACAGCCAACAACGCTGACCTGGCAGAAGGACTTACTTCCCCAGCCCTGCTCCTGGGCCTGCTCGATGAACCAGAATGCCGAGCCGCCCTTTGGCTCGCGGCCTGCTCGATCGACCAGCACGCCGTGCTTGCACGTTGGCCTGGCCTGACCTGCCAGGCAAGCACGCCCGCCGCCTGGCCCATGCAGCTTTCGGCCGAACTCGAGGTAGTCCTCAACGAAACCGCTGCACGGCTGGCAGATTGTTCCTCGCCGCTCGTCCTGGCCACCGAACACCTGCTCTTGGGCCTGGCCGAGTCTCCCCACGAAACCGGCGCCTGGCTACGCGAGCAAGGCGTCGACCCCGTACGCCTTGCCTCGCAAATCCAAGAGATCTATGGCGTTGGCTCCGAACCCCTCGTCGATCCCGAATTGACCGCTGCCGCCACGCACGCACCCGTGCAGCCCATACGCAGCACCATGCCCGTATCGACTCCCAGCGCTCTTGGCCAGCGACCGGACACCACGCCAACTACGGCGGCCGACAACGTAGCGGCAGGCCCGCCACATATCCCCCGCAGCGCCCCCATACTGCCTCTCGCCCCCGAGACAAATCCAAGCACGGCCGAGTTGGATGCCAACGTCGCTCGCGTGCTAGATGCCGCCGCCAATCGCGCCCGTGAGGCGATGCGGGTCATCGAAGACTACACCCGATTCGTGCTCGACGATCTGCATCTCACCGCGCAGCTTAAGGCAATGCGCCACGAGCTTGCTGAACACCTGGCCGCCGTGCCAGAGGCGGCACGCCTGGCCGCCCGAGACACCCCGGGAGACGTAGGTACGGGCCTCATGCTCCCTGGCGAGGCCAGCCGGCACTCGCTTGCAGCGGTTGCGGCCGCCAACTTTAAAAGGCTTCAGGAGGCCCTGCGCAGCCTGGAGGAGTACGGCAAGCTAGCAAGCAGCGAACTAGGCCAAGCTTGCGAGTCTCTGCGCTACCGCTGCTATGCGATGGAACGCGCGGTTTTCGTCACACAATCTAGCTCCCGCCGCTTAGCAAACGTGCGGCTCTACGTGCTGATCGACGGCCGCAGCAGCCCGGAGGAGTTCGCACACCTGGCCACGCGCCTGATCGAGGCAGGCGCGCATGCCCTGCAACTGCGCGACAAGCGGCTTGACGACCGCACGCTGGCAGCGCGTGGCCTCCTGTTGCGAAATCTGACACGCGGCTCGGAAACGCTCTGCATCATCAACGACCGCCCCGATATCGCCAGCCTCGTACAGGCTGACGGCGTGCACGTGGGTCAGGAAGAGCTGCCTGTGGGCCAGGCACGCCGCTTGTTGCAGCCCGGCGCCCTGGTTGGTCTTTCGACCCACTCGTTGGAACAGGCACGCCAGGGCGTGCTCGTGGGCGCCGACTACCTGGGCGTGGGTCCCGTTTTCCCCACGCCGACTAAGAAGTTCGCCCACTATCTCGGCGTCGAACCGCTGCGCGCCGTGGCGGCAGAGATCCGCCTGCCCTGGTTTGCCATCGGCGGCATCGGACCGGGTAACATAGACCAGGTATTGGCGGCGGGGGCCAGCCGCGTGGCGGTCGGCAGCGCCGTGTGCAACGCACCGGACCCGGCCGCGGCCGTTCGCCAGCTCTTAGAGCGGTTGAAGTAGGCAGAGGAGCGGGGCGAGGATCACGTGCTCACCTGTCTGCGCGTCCAGGTCCACGTTGGTGCGCTGACGCAGGGCGGGCGACGGGCCGATGGCTGCCCCGCCGCAAGGTTGCGATTCGGCTCGCGGGGATGGCAAACGGCCCCGGCTGCCGGCCTTACGATCGCGGATTAGCGCTTAAGTGCGTGCCGCTGCGTGGGGCGCGTGCTGGGGCGCTCGTGCCGCGTGGGCAGGTAACCATAGCGGATGGCAAACCATTCTGCAAACCGCTCGCGGTCGACGGGGCGGCTGTTGCGTTCGTCGAGCAAGTGGCCGAGTTCGTGAATCAGGATGTTGTTCAGATAAAAGTCCTTGATGGCGTCCTCGGTCCAAATGAGCTTCCAGACGTTGCCTTCCTGCACCCAGCGTCCGCCGTACATGCGAGCCTCGTTCAACTGGGCCGGCTTGGGCGGCTGGTAATAGTGCTCGACCAGGTCTTCTTCGATCGGGTACAGGTAGAGCGCAGCCCCCCACTGCATGCCGTAGCAGGGATAGCTCTTCTTCTTGCGCGTCATACGGCTGAATTGCACCACCTGCAAGGGACGCAAGAAGCGTTCTGGTAGGCGGCTCAATCGTTCACGAACCTCTTCGGGCGTAACGACATGCCGGTAGCCGTGCCCCGGTTGCTGGACTATCAGCCGGTAACCATCGGCCCTTTCCTGCGGTTCGTGCCAGTCTTCCGGCGGCACAAAGGGCAGCTTCTGGTTGGCCTCTCCCCGCGCTCGTTTGCTGAACGTCTTCCTGAACGCCGCTTCTCGGCTTACGGGCGCGTAATGTCGGTGAGCAAGACGCGCTGCCAGCAAGGTCTGTCGGTTTTGAGCCATGGCAGGTTCCCCTTCTACGTGTCAAACGGGCGGGAGGAGCCAAGACCGCGGTCCGCGGCCACCGGCAGTGGAACTGCCGGCTTCCGACCTCATCCATAACAGGTATCGCATCGCCGGAGGGACTGGGCGAGCGGGCGAAAAGGACCGTTGACCTCGGCCAATCTCATCCTAGAGAGCGGGCTGTTCAGCAGGCAAGTGAACACTTTAAGTTCTTTAACCCCAATAACTTATGTCAAGAGACTTCTTCCGGACCAACCCCCCGGGGGAACTTTTTCGCCCCGGTTGCACGGCCCGGCGTCACACGCCCGGCAGCACGAGGTAGTAGGGGAAAGCGAGTCAGATGGTTGTTGCTCGCCGCGTGATCCACCCCTTATCAGGAGCCTCTGGAGATGTTGTTGATTCTTGAAATCGTGTTGACGATTGCTGCCTGGCGCCGCGGCTGGAAGGCGCTGGCCCTGCTGCCGATAGTGGCGGCCTTTGGCACTGGCCTTGCCCTGCCGTTCATCGTGGGAGCGGACCAGGCAATGCAAATGGCGGGCAGCCTCTGGTTCGTGGATCTCGGGGTAACGGCCGTGTTGGGCTTAATGGCCGCAGTCGGCCGTCAGCCAAAGCCTGGCCGCACGGTTACCGCCACACTGGTGTAACCGAATCCACTCAAGTTTGTTGTGTGTAGGCTCAGGCGCCGCCCTCAAAGGGCGGCGCCTTTGCATTTGTTGGTTTTCTTAGAAGGCAGGCAACATCGCATGCGCCGGCTGTTTTACGTTTTGTCACAGTCGTGGGGTTTTGTGGGCTTCTTCGCGGTTGTGGCATTACTCTTGCCATGTGTTCCCGCCGCCATTGGCGGGGGCTACAGAGACCTGTTCGGCAAAGAGCTGCCCGTGCTGGTGGGCGCCCCCATGATGCTGGGTGTTATCGCTGCGGCGGCGATGACCGCACTCTGGCTCTTCGAGTGGGTCGGCACGGCCATGGTTCCCGATCCCCAGACCGGCCGCTTGCGAGGAGTGCGGCGAACGTTGTGGCGCGGACTTGTGTGCACGCTAGTGATCGCTGCCTTTTTCGGCACGCTAGGCCTGACATCGACGGTGCGCAGCCTAGCCGTGCGCTGCCTCTGGCTAGGTGGCAAACATAGCCTGCCCTTGCTGGAATTGGCGCTCGCAGACTCCAAGCCGCTCGTGCGCCGGTCGGCCCTAGAAGCCCTGGCCGATCTCGCAGCCGATGCCCGGCCAGCATTGCCCCTCATCCGCAAGGCCCTCCGCGACCCGAATGAACAGGTTCGCTGGGCCGCAGAAAAGGCCGTCGAGAAGCTCGATCGTCGACAGCACGACGGATGAGCAGCAGGGCACTCGTGACACCGCGAGCACGGCACAAACCCTTGCCGCATCAATAGTTGCGCCCTGTGCTCTCTGCCCTTGTGCGATCGCACCGTGGCCCCTCTGCCCGTCAGCCGAGGCGGTCTGGCAGTGCCGGCTAGAGAGCGCGGCAATAGACCTGCCATAGCCTGCCCGCTACACTTCTTGCGACAAGGAGGCGGTATGCCCAAGCGCTCCAAGTACCAAGAAACCGTCATTCGCAATTACTACCGCAATCTGGATGCCCTACTGCTCCAAAGGCTGGGCGAGCAGGTGGGAGACCTGTACCTGGCGCAGGGCAAGGCCCGCTCGCGCCTGTGGGAACGAATCCGTGCGAACCTGCTTAAGCTCCAGGTGCCCGCGGCACGTGTCGAGCACGTCGTGGCCAGCGACAACCCTGAACTTCTGGCCCGACTGTTGAAGGAACTCATGTCCTGAGACGCCGAGGCTTGCGTTCGTCGCTCGTAGTGTCGCTGCTCTGGTGAACAGTTACCGTGACCGGACCCACAGACATGTCCACCAGTGTGCCAACGGCCGAGGACGGTCGGGGCGTTGCGGGGGAGTGGTTGGTCGACCTGCATGGCATCAGCCGTGCTTATGGCCGCGTGCAGGCGCTTTCGAACGTATGTTTGCGGCTCGCGCCCGGCACGATTGGGCTGGTGGGCAACAATGGGGCGGGCAAATCGACCCTGTTGAAGATTCTGCTGGGGTTGCTGCCTCCCGACGAGGGGCATGGCACGATACTCGGGCACGACATCCGAGCCTGCTCGCGTGCCTTGCGCGGCAAGGTGGGATATTTGCCGGAGGCGGCCGGCATTGTGCCGGGCCTGACAGGTGCGGAGTATGTGACGCTGTCGGGCGATCTGTACGGCATGCCGCACCGAGATGCACGGCGCCGGGCGCACGAGGTGCTCAATTATGTGGGGCTGGGAGAGCTGCGCTACCGCCGGCTGGAAGAGTACTCCACTGGCAACGTCCAGCGGCTCAAGCTGGCGGCTGCGTTGGTGCACGATCCGCAATTGCTGCTGCTGGATGAGCCTACGAACGGGCTGGATCCTGCCGGGCGCGAGGCGCTGCTCAAGCTGGTCAGCGACCTTATTCAAGAGACGGGCAAGAGCGTGATTTTATGCACGCACCTGCTTGGGGACGTGGAGCGGCTGTGTGAACAGATCGTGGTGCTGCACAAGGGACGCGTGGTTACGTGCGGCAGCACCCGGCAGCTCAAGCGTGCGGCCGGAGAGGCCTACGAGCTGGGCTGGTCGGGCGAGAGCCCCGCGTTTGCCCGCGCCCTGGAGGGGCTTTATGGGGCTGAGCGCAACGGCCGCAACGGTTGGTGGAGCGTCCCCGTGCCCAGCGGCTTCAATCCCCAGGAGTTCTTTCGCCTGGCTCGGACGCACGGCGTGGTGCTCGTGCACCTCAAGCGCCAGGAAGAAGACCTGGAGCGGCTGTTTTTCAGGGTCACGGGAGAAAAGCAGGGGAGCGGATGAGAGGCAGCCGTCTCTGGCAGGCACCCCAGGTCGCCAGGCAGTGTGGCGGCCGCCTCAATCTAGCCAATCCCGTTCCCGCAGCCGTGCTGGCACGTATTCTTCGGTCACGTAGCTGATGTCTTTACTGATCAGCGACTCGACCTCCATCTTGAAGCGGTTCTTGAGGAGCTGGTCGATCTCTTTCTGCCACTCCTTCTTGTGTGCGAACCAGGGGTATTGGGCGATCTGGCGGGCACGTTTGATGTCGTTCTCGTTGAGGGCGATCTTCACGCTGTTGGAGAGTCCACAGCGCTCGAAGTCGATGCTGCGCAACCCGAGGTACTTGGCGTCGGGGATGGCCATGCGCGTCGATTCGAAGGCCAGGTTGATCGAGCCTTGCTTGATGACGCTATAGATGTAGTATCCCCAGGGATCGTTGTCGAGCAGGCAGTAAACTGGGAGTCCCAGCTCGTTGTGCAGGCGGTGCAGCAGGCGGCGGCATCCGCGGGGCGGCTGCCCTCCGCCGTGCGTGACCAGGCAATGGTGCTTGCGCCAGAACTTGTCTTCGTTGAAGCGGCGCCATACCGTGTCTTTTTCGACATGGAGGATGAAGCGGGCGTCGCAGTTGCGAAACTGGATCACCTCCGGTTCGACGATCGAAGGGATGCTGTACCCGGCCGAGCCCATGCGGGAGCAGTCGATCTCGTCGCCGCTGTCGACCAGCACCAATTCGCCTACCAGGTTGCCACGGTTCGTAGCGAAGACGTGCAGCTCTTCCCGCAAGGCATTGAGCGTGACCTCCAGGTCTTCGATCACCGGGTCGCATTCTTCTTGCGTATCGAAGGTCTCTTCTTGCGTACCCTCGATGGTGTGCTTGAGCTGGTAGAACAGACCGCGGATGCTGTTGGTTTTGCCCTGGTCGATGAGCTGCTTGCAGCCGCTGGCCACGAGCATGGTTTGCATATAGACGCGGGCCTGCGAGAGGTTGAACAACTGCCGGCGGTTCTTGGCAGAACCCATCTCGATGTAACGCCGCGCCTTGTTGTAACGCACGTTGGACAGAGAGCGCGCCGGCACGTCGATGTGGGGGTCGCGGCGGCGTTCTGCGGCCTGCACCACGCTGTCGGCAAGGTCGCGTAGATCTTTGAGCGTCTTGCGGTCTCGAGCCGAGAGCTGCACCTTGGCCGTCGGCCTTTCGCGGTTCTCAGCAGCACGTTTCTTTTTGGCCATGTTGTGTTCGGGTTCGACTTAGGTCTAGATTTGCCATCGGGCGGCGAGCAGATGTGCTGGCTCCCGCGCCTTGCCGCCCGCAAGTCACTCGGCGGCCGTACCGTCCTGTCCTTCCTGCGGTACGATCAACACGTGTTCGCCAAAATCTGCCTCAGATTCCACGCGGCGGCCCCGTTCGTCGAGCCGCACGTCGGCATCGGCCGTCTTGCGCTTGGCTATGTCCAGCAGCCGCTGGTACAGGCTCTCGCGGTCCACCTCATTGATGGCGCTTACCGCCGTGGCCACCTCGCCAAGGTAGCGCAAGAACCTGCTGCGCCGCTCTCCCTCTTGCTTCACTCGCAGCCGCCGCCCCAGGTACAGGGCCAGCTTGCGGCCCACCGCTTGCAGGGCCAGCCGCAATTCCTTTTGAATTTCCGGGTAGGCCGCCACCGCCTCCTTCGACTCGCTCGTGTACGGCACCCACACGCTTGCCACGTGCACGAGCACGGTCACGGGGCCAGTGGGTAGGCTGCCCCGAGACTGGCTCAGCCCGTAGGCACGCCAATTCATGCTGGCCACAGTCTGCGTAATGGCACACGCGCCCGGCTGAAACAGCAGCGGCACACGGTTGGCATACCGCAGCACGGTCATCGTCTGCCCTTCATCGACGTTCACGTTCTGCAACGCCGCGAACAGGCGCGCAATCTCGTCTGCGTCTAGCCGGGCCGGCATGGCTCGCACGCCAAGCTGGGCGCGCTCCAGGATACGCTCGGCTGCGTCGGAATTGATGCCCGTGAACGTGTGCATGAGGAATTTGCGCATCGTGCGGGCATCGCTCTCCGCGAGCATTTCGGTGAGCCCTTCCAGGGTCACCTTGTGCACATTGGTCGTGCCGCCATAGGCCAGCGCGGCCTCGATCACGAATGGGTTCCCGCGGTATACGGCCGGGGGCCGCGTCACCGCCGCGTAGAACTCGCCGGGGACGACTTGGTGCAGCCCCGCTAGCAGCAGCTCTTCTCCGATGGGCGAGATGCAGTCTGTGGCAGGGGCGCTGATCTTGGTCTGCTGGATGGCGTGGTAGAGCTTGTCTCCCTCGTGCCGGCCGATCTTATGGGGGTGTGCACGCACACTCAGCCCGGCCGTCTCGCAAAGCTTGCGGGCGACTGCGGGGCTGACGCGCGAAAAACTCTGCACCAGAAACTGCATGAGCGTGGGCGCGCGGGAGTCTTTGAGCATGGTAAGCAGCATGCCCAGCTCTACGCCGTAAGGGTGCGGCTTGATCTCCTTGGGCTCGGGCGGCAGCCGCTCGGTGCTGCGAGGGTAGTGCTGTTCGTTGCCCTCCGGGTCGATGTAATGCAGCGCGACATGGGGGTTGGCGATGGCGGTCTGCTCAAGGTAGTCGTCGACGCTGCCGCGGCCGCGCTGGTAGCGTGCCTCCAATTCGATGGTTACACGGGTGCCATGGTCGAGTTCGATCCACTCGATGCCGTGCTTTTCGATAACTTTCTTGCCCGCCTCGCCGGGGGGGATGTCGACCCCGTCTCCGCCGCCGTTGAGGATCTCGGGCTTGTTCTTCTTGGTATCGATCTGGATCTCGTAGTAGTGCGCCGGCTTGCGCGGCGAGACTTTCGAGATGATCTTGACCGGCTTGCCCGTGGTGAGCACGCCATACATGCCCGCGGCGCTGATGCCTATGCCCTGCTGGCCGCGGCTCATGCGGAGGCGATGGAACTTCGAACCGTACAGCAGCTTGCCGAAGATGTTGGGGATCTGCGTCTTGAGAATGCCTGGGCCGTTATCTTGCACGCCCACCTTGTAGCGCTGGGGGCCGGTTTGCTCGATGTGCACCCAGATTTCGGGCAAGATGCCGGCTTCTTCGCAGGCGTCGAGGGAGTTGTCGACAGCCTCTTTGACGGTAGTCAGCAGGGCCTTGCGGGGGTTATCGAAGCCTAGCAGGTGGCGGTTCTTGGCGAAGAACTCGCTCACGGAGATATCGCGCTGGCTGGCGGCCATGGACTCGGCCGTGGCACGGCGGCGCCGCGGCTCGCCCTGGCCGTTTTCTGTTGGGGAGGCAGGCGCGTGGGGGTGCGTGCCGTGCATTAGCTCATGGCCATTCTGCTGGCCATTGCTGTGAGTTGGTGCGCGGTCTGGGCCGCAGTCAACCATGGCGGCCGTCGCTGGTTTAGGGCCTTTGCTGCTGGGCAAGGTCGTCCTCCGATAGTAGTCGTGGGGCGGATTGTAGCGGTTTTGCCGCGTTTTTCCCAGGCGAGTGTTTGCCTATCTCTGTGCAGGTCAGGCAGTTAGTGCCGACGCGCACGGCGCGGCTCACCCCTGACGGCCATGCGTGCCGAGATTGCTGGTAAGCACGTTTCAGCCAAGTAAAGGAGTGCTTGCTATGGCACAATGCTCAATTGCAAAGAAGTTGGCGGGGTTGGTGGCGGGTTTGCTCGTGGCGGGCACGTCCTTGACGGGCCGGGAGGCCCAGGCAGGCAAGCTGTTCAAAGGCCCCCAGCCGCAGTACGACCTTTTCTACAATTATTACGTCGATGGCACCTGCGGCGTACCCGCAAAACTCTACATCTCGCCGCGCCCCACGCCGCCCGTGGTAGGCCACACTTACGTGACCTACCAGCCCTTGATGCCCCACGAGTACCTCTACCGGCCGCACCTCCGGGTCTACCGCCGCTGGGATGGCCGGTTGCTCCCCGCGAACACCACGCGCGCCTGGTGGTGGTAACATCCGCCAGGCTCACCACTCTCCCTCGACGAGGATCCGACCATGATGAGACGCATGCTCGTGATTGCGGCCCTGCTTGTTGCAGCCGAATGCCTGGTGGCCCCGGCCCAGGCAGGCGTCTGGCACTGGGTGGCCAGGCGGAAGGCCGCCGACCGCCCCTGGCACGGCGAATACTATCACACCCAATGGGGCCAGCCCGTAGCCCTGGTTGTACCCCCCACGGCTGAGCTGCAAAGCAGGCATTCTTGCGGCGTGGCCAACACCGACATCAGGCCCATCTGGCACCAATTTGGCCGTACCTATCCCGGACCCTACGCCGGCGGCCTGGGATTCAAGCCTACCCCCGTCTGGCCCTACCACACCGACCAGTTCGGTGTGTATTACGTGCGTGGCCCGTGGAAGTAGCGGGGCGTCCTGCACCGAGTGCAAGACGCCCGCCGCCGCAAAGCGCTGCCGCCGCACCTGAGCAGCGCGCCCCCTTCGGCCGCGCGGAAGCCAGCCAGGTAAGCGACCACTGGCAGCCATCCTCCTCGCAGCAAGGCCCTTGGCCCCGAAGGCCCAGGGCCTTGTTTTGTAAGTCGCGGCAGGACTTGGTCCCCTGATAGATCGGTACTGCCGTACATACCTGTACGGCAGATATCTGCCATGAGCATGTGTGCCGGATGGAGCGTGGGGGCCGGCCGGATGTGCGGTGCCAATCAAGCGCGGTTTGGTTTTTCCAAGGTGCGCTGATAGCGGCGTTGCCAGAACTCGCCGCCTCGGTGTGCTCTTCTGAGGACTCCAACCAGGGCGAGGGGCCCTTGCGTGCTTCCCTCGAATCCTACCCCCTTCTCCCAGCCCTCGCTGCCAATGCACACTTCAAAACTCCTGCTGGCTGAAGGCACGCAAACCCAGGCGCATGGGCAAAACCGCCGTCAGTATCCCGAGTACGCTGCTGGCCGCAGTGCCTGCCACAAACCAGAGCCAGAGCCGCTCCCGATCCGCCAGCACGGCGGCCGCGCCAAGCTGCCGCGCGGCCAGATAAAAATGGCAGGGAACTGCCGTCAGCAAGATGACTGCCAGGATGTAGGCCGTGCTCAGCACCAAGTTCAAGGTGCCTCCAAATCCTGCCGCAATGCGCGCCGGAGACTCCTCTTTCAAACTCGGTAGCCGCGCACCCAGCCCCACGGCTATGCCTGCCAGGCCAACGCACAACAGCACGCAGATCGCTTGGTGCAGTACGAGCACCACTGGTGTGATGCCCAACAGGATGTCGGAGATCAGCACGAGCACCGCACTGGGCAACCACGCTCCCACAGCCGCAAACAAGAACTTGGTCCAGAGAATGGTCGATCGCGGCACGGGCAGCAAGCCCAGTATCCAGAACCGGCGGCCCTCCAGGCTGACCATGGGAAATACGAACCGAGTGGTGAACGTGGAGAGAATCAGTCCCACCACTGCCAGGTTCAGGAAACTAACCATGTTGATCCAGGCAGCATGGGCCGCGTCGTGGCTTAAACGGCGGACGCTCGTCAGGTACAGGGCGAGAAGCCCGAAGAATATCAAGAATTGCTGCCACTGGACCGGATCGCGGCGGAACAGCCTCAGATCTTTGATCAGCAGCAGCCTCATTGGCTGAGGCAGCCAGCAGCCAAGCACCAGCACAATGCGGTCGAGCCAGGCTGCCCGGGCGCGCCTTGGCCGCGGGCGCTGGCTATGCAGCGCGTTGTACGCCGCGCGGTACCACCGCGCTGCTGCTGCTACGGCCATTTGGTGGAACAACAGGGCGTTCGATACCAAAAGCGCAAAGTACATTGCACTTTCGGCGAGCGCCTGCCGTTTTGCAATTGTCGCCAGGCCGGCGTCTGCCGCCTCCATCAGCCCGGAACTCAACCACCAGCCTGGCAACAAACGGCTTTCAGTATACCTGAGCCGCGAGAGCACCTCCTGAAACCAATCTGGCGTGAGCGGGTTTGGTTCCAGCCGCCAGAACAGTTTCCAGACCGCCCAAGCTGCAAGCACCGCCAGCGAGAGAACCCCGCCCCACAGCAATACCCGCCGGCGCTGGGCGAACCGATGCACCACCAGCAAGCAGGCCACCGCCCCCAGGCAGCACGGCAGATACACAAAGACGGCCATGTAGGGCAACAGCATGGCAAAATACCAGGCCGACGCCCGCGCCACCACGCCATACGCCACCAACATTGGGCTGCCCAGCAGCAAAAAGCCCCAGCTCGCTAGCAGGACCGTCTCTTGGAACTTGTACAAGAAAACACGTTCGTCCCGAGCCGGTAGCGTCAGCAGCAGCCCCACATCGGCCCCTCGGAACAGGGCGCCGTACAGCATGATCCCCGCCGAGAGCAGCAGCATCACGGTGATCGATGCGTAGAACAAGTTGAATACGGCCCTCGTCGTGTCGGCATATGAAGCGGGATCGGGAAGCACCGTTCGCAAAAACTGAAAGCCCTCGGCAAACAAAGCGAACAGTGCCATCCAAAGGATGCCGCTGAGCAGCAATACCAGCGCGGAACGCAGCCTCCCCTCGCATGCAATCTGCCTGACACGATTGCCCGCCACCTTCAGATGCAACTGCCAGAACAGCCGGGCCTCGGTTTCTGGCGAGGGTAAGCAGCCTGCTCCTGCGGCGCCGGCGCGCAGCCGTTCCGCAGAACCCGACGGCTTGTCAGTCAAATGATGACTCAGCTCCAGACTCATGGCATCATCAAGCGTACGGCAGGAGATGAGCAAGCCGTGCTGGGCGCCATATCCCCAGCCGATGTCGGTGAGCCGCAAGCCAACGGCGGTGGAACGCGAGCAGTGGCAGGTACATGGTCGGTTGTTTCATCGCCTTCGAATTTGGTCAACTTGATCGACGCGTGCGTTCGGACGGGCCATCTCCTCCGGAACCTTCGGCGGGTTTTACAGGCATGGCGGCCGCCGGGCAGCAGTTGTCTCCCACGGCTGCTGCTCCGGCCGCGGTGATCTCTAAGAACATCTGCTCCAGCGACGTGTGCTCGCGCGCAAGCTGTTCCCGCAGCTCTGCCAGCGTGCCGCAACAACGCAATCTGCCGCGATCGACAATGGCAATTCGGTCGGCCAGCTCTTCGGCCATGTCCAACAGGTGCGTGGAGAGAAAGATGCACTTCCCCCGGCGGGCACGCGCTCGCAACAGATCCTTCACCAACCGCGCGCTACGGGGATCCAAGCCCACCATCGGCTCATCGATCACCAGCACCGGCGGATCGTGTAGCAACGCCGCAGCAAACACTAGCCGCTGCTTCATGCCATGCGAGTAAGATTCTGCCAGATCGTCGACGAACTCGCCCAGCTCAAATGCCTCTACCTGGGCCTGGACGGCAGCAGCCCCCGTCTCGCCACTCATGCCCCGCAGCCCCGCCACGAACTCCAAAAACTCGCGGCCCGACAACTTGTCGTACACGAACGGCTGGTCCGGCACATAGCCCACGATTTGGTTGGCGCGCCGGCTATCCGCCACACTCTGACCGCCAATACGCACATCGCCCTGCGTGGGCCGCAGCAAACCCACGAGCATCTTGATCGTGGTCGTCTTGCCCGCACCATTGGGACCTAAGAAGGCAAATAGCTCTCCCGCCGCCACAAAAAGGTTCAAGTCGCACACGGCGACCCGAGTGCCAAATCTCTTCGTTACGTTTACCAGTTCGATCACTGTACGAGTTTGGAGAACTAAAACGAGCCTCGAAGGTAGTGTGTGAGGGGCGAGGGATGCCCAGGGGCGTGCTGCCATGCTGTCACGGCGAGGAAACTCCTGGTTGACGCTGGAACCCCTTGGGCGGTGCGGCTCCCTTGGTATTGGCGTTGCCGTTTTGCGGTTCCCTTGACTTGCCGATGGTTTCAGGGACGCGATCGAACCTCAGCCAGTCTCCGGCGAGTGAGAGTTCTTGGCGCAACACGCGGCTATCGGGTGCTACCCAGACACGAGCGCGCGGGCTGCGGCTGCTGGAGAGACCGCCACCGGCATCTCCGTAGTATTCGACCAGCAGGGCCTGCATGAGGCGTCCCTGCCATTCGATCAGATCTTCCCGCACCACGCGTGCGTGCAGCAGGTCGAGCGAGAGAGAAGGGGCACGGAAAGGAGAGTAGATGGGCACGCTCCATGTCTGCCCCACGCGCAGGCCGGGCAGCCGGCCCAGCGGGGCCAGGGCGTCTGACACCAGGGCATCTGGCGGCAACCAGTGCGACGTTTGGCTCACGGTGTCCCCGTAGCGAACATACAGCCGCAGGTGCTCCCGTTCGACCGTGCCGCGAACTGTTACCAGAAAGTCTGGGGCTTCGAGCAGGTCTCGTTCGGGGGCGCCGGAGTAGCGTTGGCCGAAGCCGGCCTGAGACTGAAAGCCGATCGGCCGTCCCAGCGGGTCAACTTGCAACATGCTAGCCGCATCCATGCCGATTTGCACGCCGAATGCATCGTCTCCACCTTCGACGCGTTCCAGCAGCCAGGCCAAGAAGGGGGGCGCCAGTTCGGCCAAGGGGAGGCGAACCAGATGCACGCGGTTGTGGAACTCAATGACGCCATCACTCGTCCGCTCGAGGCGCGTGCTGGCCCAACCCAGCCTTCTGCCGTGCAGCGAAATCTGCCACTCCACTTCGTCTGGCAGGGCTGGCTGCTCGGCTGCAATCTGCTGGTAGTTTGGCGGGCGGCCGACCAACAACGAGGGCAGAATCTTGGTGCGCACCAGCCAGCCCATTGTGGTCAGCCAAAACAAGAAAACCAACACGCTCGACCTGCGCGACAGCACGAAGAACGTCCCTCCGGCGCCGGACTACATACTTTACGCCTTTTGCGGCATCTTCTCGCCAAGCTCTCGCCGAAGCTCACCCACGTCTTTCACCCCGCACCCTACCCCCACCGGTGATGGCTTTCTCGAACACCGACCCAAAGGAGCATAACCGAAACTTCAGCCCCGTGCCTTGGGCAGGCGTCACGCCCCTTGAGCGCGGCCACCCGACCAACTTCTCTAGAGCTTACCAGGATAGGGCCATCGATGCATCTCCGGTGGGCAAACGACTGCACGGCATAGCTCTCCGTCCACTTCGGCGTAGTCGTAACACAAGCGTCCTCGCTTGTGCGGATCTGCCGAGCAGGTTTGGCCTGCCTGAGCAAGCGGGGACGCTTGCTCTTGGTGGCACAGGCATTCTTGCCTGTGCAGCACTGCCGAACAGCTTTGGCCTACCTGAGCAAGCGGGGACGCTTGCTCTACGTAGTCGTAGCATAAGCGTCCTCGCTTGTGCGGATCTGCCGAACAGCTTTGCCGCGCCTGTACCGACTCTCAAACGAGCATGCTGCACTAAGGAACACCGCGCCAGCAGCTCATCAGCCGACCTTGACCTTGGCCCGCACCGGCTCGTACTATGCCCCGCCCGTTCTGGCCGGAGGCTTGACCCCCGTCCTGCGGCAGCATGCCGGAACTGCCCCTGCGCACCGTACGCGGAGGGCTTGCGGCACATCGCACCTCAGGATGAGGCCGAAGGCCAGCAGAACCCAACCTCGCACCTGCAACCGCGCGGCCGGGCTGCTCTGACCCATGACCCTAGCCCCTCGCCTCGCCTGCCGCTGGCTGGCGGCCATCGCGGCCGCGGCCATCGCTCTGCGCGGGGGCGCAGCTATATGGTGGCAGAACAGACTGGCTGCCGGCCAAGCCTTCTACTTTGCCGACAGCGAAAGCTATTGGGTGCTAGCACGCGAGATCGCGGCCGGACGCCCGTACCAGTTCGGCTCGCCGGATGCACGGGTCTTTCGCATGCCCGCATACCCCATGTTGCTGGCAGCACTCTTCAAACTCTTCGATGGCGAGCCGCCCGTACTTGCGGCACGCATGCTGGGCGCGCTACTCGGAGGAACCGCTGTCGTCTCCATCTACGCCTTGGCCAGACAGGTGATGGATGCCCGCGCCGCCTTGGTTGCAGCAGCCGTAGCAGCCGTCTACCCCGGCAGCGTCGTTACAAGTGTTGCTGTGCTGAGCGAAGCCCTGCTCTGTCCACTGGCCGTGCTGCAACTGGCCGTCTGGGCAAAGAGTTGGCAAGCTACGAAGGCCGTTCATGCGCTCGTGCTGGCAATGTGCGCCGGCCTGTTGGCAGGAGCAGCCGCGCTCACTCGCCCCGAATGGCTGCTGTTCCCTGTATTTGCACTCCCTGCCCTGGCCTGGGCCTGGCGATCGAAGCGGCTCGTCATGGCCGCGGCCCTGCTCTGCGGCCTTGCCCTGGCCATGGCTCCCTGGTGGATTCGCAACTACCACGCCGTGGGGCGGTTTGTGCCGACCACCTTGCAACTTGGAGCCAGCCTCTACGACGGGCTTAATCCCCACGCCACCGGGGCAAGCGATATGCGATTCGTCGCCGAGTGGGAAGCGCGAGAGCGGCAGCGAGATCGAGTCAGCCAAGTACCCTTTGAAGTGAGGTTGGACCGTAGCCTTAGAGACGCGGCGCTCGCCTGGGCGAGGCAGCATCCGCAGCAGACACTGCAACTAGCTGCCAACAAGTTCTGGCGGATGTGGCGGCCCTTGCCCGATGCACACGCCGGCGCGGGAGGGCTGGTTCGCTGGGCGTTTGCCGCCGGCTACATTGCTGTGCTGCTCCTGGCCGCCGTTGGCACATGGCGCCTCGGCTGCCATGTGCCCATGGCGTGGGTCTGTTGGCTCCCGGCCATCTACCTGACGCTATTGCATTTGGTATTCGTCAGCTCGGTTCGCTACCGCGAGCCCGCCATGCTAGTGATCACGGTCTTGGCAGGCCTTGCTTTCCAGCGCGAGCCGCGGGGTGTTGCAGCATGCACTGGATGAGGCACATCTGGCATTGGGTGCTGCTGCCAATAATGGTTTGCGCCCTTCTGGCGCTGCCGATGGTGTACTTTTTTGCAGACGACGAACTGTGCCGCCTGCTCGAAGCTCGGCTCGCCGCCGGCTACCCGCACTTACAAGTATCGGTGCGATCGGCCCTGTTCGTACCAGGAGAAGGGATCCAGATCCGCGGCATTGTCGTGTCCGACAACCGGCTGCCGCGACCGTACCGCCAGTTGGCCTACGTAGCCGAGTGCTGGTTGGTATGCCGCACGCAGTGGCAAGAACTGCTGCACGGCAGCTTCGAAATTCAGCGGGTACGGCTGTTGCAACCACGGGTGCGTCTAACCCGGCTGTCGGATGGAAAGTGGAGCGCGGCGGGCTTATGGCCGCTGCCTCAGTTTTGCAAACGCCCGCCTCCCGTGGCCATCGAGGGCGGCACCGTAGAGCTGTACGACGTGCAGTCCGGCAGCGAACCACGCTACGTTCTGAAGAACGTCTGCCTTTCGGTCGTCAGGTGCCCCATCGATGGTTCTCAGCCGCAGTTTGGAAGATGCCCTACACGCATCGCGGGCACGCTCGTGGCGCCGCATGCCAGGTCGATCTCGCTGGGGGCCACGCTGCTTCCAGGCGGGCAGGGCCAGTTAGAAATACGCTATGCCGGCCTGGAGCTTTCCACAGAGCTGGCCTCGCTTCTGCCCGAGCTGGCTGCGGGCCTCCCACGAGGACTTCCCACGGCCCGTGCTGAACTGGACGGCCGAGCCGAGATTCACTGGAGCAGCCAACAGCCGTCGCTGCAAGTTACGGCGAAGGGCACGCTGCGGCAGGGCATGGTGGCCATTCCCCGCATGCCGTGGCCTCTCTCGGACGTGCGGGCCAGCTTTCGCTACGACGGCCAGGGGCTGCACCTGCAAGGCGTGACGGCGCGCTTCGGACAAGCAAGCGTGCACCTCGACCATGCCAGGATATTCCTGGCACCGGAACTCCGCTACGAGATCCAAGGCCAGTGCCGAAGGTTGCGGTTCGATCCCCGCCTGGTGGAAGCCTTGCCCGCAACCCTGCGACGCCAGTGCCACCGCTATCGCGCCAGCGGAGAGATCGACGTGCGGCACTTCATGGCGGCCTGGGACGGCCGGCAGTGGCAGTATACAGCGCGCGTTCAGTGCTTGAATGTTGGCCTCGTCTACCAACGCTTTCCCTATCCGCTGGAGGGCGTGCGCGGCATGCTCGACCTGGACGCAAACGTGCTGCGTGCAGACTTGCAGGCGGGCGTCGATGGCGAGCAGGTCAGCATCCGGGCCGAGGTGCACGTGCCGCGCGTTCGGGCTGGCGACTGGGTCGAAATACGTACTGGGCGCATCGCCTTGGACGAGAAGCTGCTGGCCGCGCTCGACGACAGGAGCGAGCCCTTCGTACGTGCCTTGCAGCCGCAGGGCAGGATCAAGGCGTTTGCACGGTTCGAATGGGGTGGGTACGCCCAGCCCACGCCCGGCATGCACACCGCAAGCCCGGCAACGCCCGTCGCTGCAAGCCAGGACAACGCCCCGCAAGCAAGCCGATGGGCAGTCGACCGGCACCTGGAAAACACGGCCCTTCGCGCCGCTGCCCATGCCACGCCGCCAGACACAGACACAGACCACTCTGCCGCCTCACCTGCGGCTGCGACCGAAAGCCAAGCACTGCCGCCATCGCTGCACCGCACGATCGCGGTCAAGTTCGATCGCTGCGCGATTAAGTACACACGTTTCCCATATGCGGTCGAAGAGGTTTCTGGCACAGCCACGATGCGGGGCAAGGTATGGCACCTCGACCGGCTCGAAGGTCGCCATGGGAGCGCCCGCATCGTATGCACAGGGCAGGTGAACCTCGGTTCGGCTGGTGCCGAGTGGCGGCTGCTGATCACCGGGCGGGGCCTGGCACTGAACGACGAATTGCGAGCGGCGCTTCATCCTGCCAACCAGCGTCTTTGGGACATGGCCTCGCCCCAGGGTGCCTGTGACGTAGAGGCCCTGCTGCTCACTTCGCCGGGCGGAAGGCACCCACGGCTTCGCATCCGAGCCAGGCCGCTGAACGACGGCACCGTGGTCACGGCCATAGAGCCGCGGCCGTTCCCCTACCGGCTGGAGCGGCTGGAGGGGCTGTTCACGTTTCAAGACGGTGCCCTGCACTTTGAGAGAGTGCGGGCTCGCCACGGACGTACACTGGTCTCTGGGAAAGGGCATTGCCAGCTTGACGGTGCGGGCGGGTGGCGTCTGCACTTCGAGCACCTGGCCGTGGATCAGTTGGCCGTCGACCGCGACCTGCTCGAGGCCGTGCAGGGCCGCCTTAAGCGCGCCCTGGTCCAGTTGCGCGTGCGGGGGACCTTGAATTTGCAGGGCCAACTCGAGGTGGCCTCTGCGTCCGGCTCTGCGGCACCCTTTCATGCCCCCTCGCTCTCTCGTGACACGGCACCCTCAAATGACGGGGCACCCTCTCATGACGCGGGCCGCTCAGGCCACACGGATGCAGCCGCCGGAGGCCGGCCGGCGTCCCAAGGTTTCTCCGCCGCCTGGGACCTGGCTGCCGACCTGCATGACGTGTCTCTCGATTGCGGCTTCGAGGTCGAGCATGTCTTCGGAGCCGCCAGCTTTGCGGGCCGGTGGGAAAACCAACGGCTGGTTGCACATGGCGACCTGAACCTGGAGAGTGCCGCGCATGGAGACTACCAGGTTACGCAAATCCGCGGCCCGATCTGGCTAGACGAAGGCCAGGTGCTCTTGGGCGTGTGGGCCGACCGGCATCGCCGCGTGCTGCCGCAACGCCACGTAACTTGCCAGGCGTACGGCGGAAGGGCCCACGCCGATCTGTGGGTGAAACTCGAACCGCAGCCGCGGTACGCGGTGAATGTCACATTGGCTGATGCCGATCTCGCCCGCCTGGCTCGTGAAGCCATACCAGGCTCGCAACGAGTCGCCGGGCGCATCATGGCGACCATCGAACTGCGCGGCAGCGGACGCAGCACATACCAACTGGGCGGCCATGGGACCCTCTCGCTGCTCGAAGCAGATTTGTATGAGCTGCCCCAAATGGTGGCCCTGCTCAAGCTGCTTAGCGTGCGCCCGCCCGACCCGACTGCATTCACCGAAAGCCAGATGGCCTTCCGCATCGCCGGGGAGCACGTGTATTTCGACGACTTCCGGCTGTGCGGAGACGCCATCAGCCTGTTGGGCAAGGGAGAGATGAATTTCAACCAGCAGCTCGATCTCACGTTGCACGCCATGGTGGGACGGCAGCGGCAGCGGATCCCCGTGTTGAGCGAACTAATGGGCGGAGCCAGCCAGCAAATCATGCTCATCCACGTAGGAGGCACCCTGGCAAACGTCGAGCTGCGCCGCGAGCCATTCCCTGTAGTCAGCCAGGCGGTGCAGCAGCTTAACCAGGGACTGCGGCGTTAAAGCTGGCGGTACGCCTCAATAATTGCACTCGACTCCGCGGGCCAGCAGCTCACGGTGGAGTGCAGCGGTGCCGGTAAACTGCACGGCATCGATGCCAACCGCGCACGCGGCTGCCACGTTCTCTGGCCGATCGTCCGTAAAGAACGCCTCTGTCGGCGCCACGCCGGCCAGGTCGAGCGCCGCCATGTAGATCTCCGGCTGGGGCTTGACCAGGCCCAGGTGGTAACTGAGCACGCGCGGCGAGAATACATCCAAGAGCGAGCCATACCGGCCGCTCGATACATACTCCCAATGCACCTCGCACGTGTTCGACAGCAGCGCCAGGCGATAGCCTGCCGCTGCGAGCTGGGCCAGCAGGGGTTTGATTCCCACGTTCAGCTCGAAGATCGCCGCTGCCGCATGGCAGAGGGACGCATAGTCAGGCTCTGTTCCCGTGGCGCGGCAGAATTGGTCGCAAAACTCCCGCGTGCTTATCCGGCCGCACTCGTAGGCATGCTGCAAACCCGACTCGAACACAGCGCGGCGAACCACCGACGCCTCGATCCCCGCCACCTCCGCCATCTGCCGGCAGGCCAGATCGTGATCGAAGAATAGCAGCACATTTCCCAAATCAAAGAACAGCACCTTGGGGGTTGGACGCACAATCCGATTGTGCACGGCGAGGCCCTCGTTCGTATCCGCAGTCAAGCCCGCGATTCTACCACAAGCCAAGGCCGCCCCAGCAACCCCGTAGCGCGAACGTTCCGGCTTGCTCAGAACTGCCGGCTCGGTGCCGCACTGGCCTGCCCCCTCAGAAGGAGGAGTAATGATGTGGCGTTGCGTATAGTCGACAGTACGCGCGCCACGACCGACCCTGTGTCGGTCGGGCGCTCGCTGGCTGGCTACGGCAGATGGCCAGAAGCGTCGCAGCGAGACTACGGGCGCCCCTCAGGCCCGTCAGGTACTCAACGCTCTCGGTACCACAAGACTCACCACGCCCGACCCGCCCACTGGGCCGGCGGAAGCTGTGTGGTGACTAATCTCATTTTCAGCACTTACGCCATAAGGACTTACGACGCAATTGTCAAAACTTGGGCAAACGTACGCACCAGCGCTCAAAGCCCATTTCAGCGCCGGAGTGCGGGGCCGCGAGGCACTGGCTGACCAAGCGTCTGAGGCTGCCCGCTTTCAGCAGTGGGCTGCGGCGGCGCTCGGCTAGGCCAAAAGTTCGTGGACGACCCGGGCTGGCTCCACGCCGGTGAGACGCTGGTCGAGTCCCTGGTAGGGGTAGGTGAACCGCTCGTGGTCGAAGCCCAACAGGTGCAGCACCGTGGCGTGGAAGTCGCGGATGTGAACCGGATCGCGCACGATGTTGTAGGAGAAGTCGTCGGTCTCGCCGTAGATCGTGCCGCCCTTGGTTCCGCCGCCGGCCATCCACATGGTAAAGCAGCGGGGGTGATGGTCGCGGCCGTAATTCTCCGCGGTCAGCCCGCCTTGCGAGTAGATGGTGCGGCCGAATTCGCCGCCCCAGATCACCAGGGTGCTTTCGAA
>FWPU01006344.1_pt1 | contig 23833 bp, 18 predicted proteins | sample 2228361 | NCBI WGS metagenome assembly FWPU01 (sample SAMEA103939777, study PRJEB20133) | metagenome
GATGCTTAGGCTTCCGCGACCCCTTCCCCGGCGCAGCCCTACTCGACCAGCGGTCTCGATACGGGCTGCGCTGAGATGCGCCGATCGAGTAGGCCCGCGCCGGATGGGCGTCGCGCTGAGGGTGATCGAACAGGGCCGTATCGAGATCGCGCGCCCCCCTCGCTGGTCTCGATACGGGCTGCGCCGAGATGCTCAGGCTTCCGCGACCCCTTCCCCGGCGCAGCCCTACTCGACCAGCGGTCTCGATACGGGCTGCGCTGAGATGCGCCGATCGAGTAGGACGACGCCGGGAAGGGGGCATCATCGGCGAGGCATTGGCGTCGTCCGTATCGAGATCGCGCGCCCTCCCAGTTCTGCCGCGCAGCCCTGCTCGACCAGCGACGCGCCGATCGCGTAGGCCCGTTCACAGGCCGAGTTGCCACGGATAGATCATCCGCTCCTCAGCCGGGCGTCCATGCAGCCCCACCACACGAACTTCCTCGGCTCTGCCCGGCGCCTCGCCGCCAGCGGCCTGGGCAGCCATTCGCAAGATGGGCGGCATCGTGCGTGGGAACGTGAGCTTCGCCTCGATCAACAGATCGCTCTCCGGCCGACGGACGACGAAGTCGATCTCCCGTCTATCAACGGTCCTCCAATACCCTACCTGCTGGCTTCCGTAGCGCTTGAGTAATTCCACGTAGATGCTCGTTTCAAACGCCGGCCCGATCACCTCGCGCGGCAGATGTTTCAACCAGAGCATCTGCATCAACCCCATGTCGCAAAAGTACACCTTGGGCATCTTCGAGATCTCTGCGCGCAAGTTTCGGCTGAAGGGGCGCACCAGGCGAATGATGTAGGTTCTATCTCGCTTGTCGCTCGTCGCTTGCTGATTGAGGGGCGCATCCCGCCGCGAGCGCCTCGAGGGCGGGCAAGCCGAACCCTTCGTACGTGGGGATGAAAAGGGTCGCCTCCGCCAGCGCGTAGAGGGCTGGCTTGTCCTCCTCGGCGATCCAGCCCGGGAAATGCACCCACTCGGCGATCCCCAGCTCGCGCGCCAGGCGACGCGGGTCGGGCGTGAAGGGAGTATCTCGATCAGGCAGGCGTCCAGCCATCACCAGGGGCACGCTCTGATGACGCCCCGCGCGCACGAGTCGGGCGTAGGCGGCAAGGATGCGCGGGGCGTTCTTGCGCACATCGAAGCCCGCAAAATAGAGGAGAAAGCGCGGCGGCAACGCGTAGCGGGCGCGCGCGCGCGCCAGTTCTGCCTCGGTGCGCGGGCGCCCATGGTCACCGCCTACCGCCAGGTAGACCGTCCGCACGCGCTGCGACGACACGCCCAAATGCCGGATGATGTCTCGCCGCGAGGCCTCCGAGTCGGTGATGATGACGTGCGCGCGTCGCGCAGTGTAAGTTACCAGGGCAGTATAAAGTCGCGCCAGCCAGCCGCCGCGGTACTCGGGCAGCAGCAGAGGAATGAGGTCATGGATGGTGACGACGACGCGACAGGGCCGCCACCAGGGAGATGCCCAGTACGGGACATGCGCGACCTCGACGCCCAGACGCTGACAAAGACGAGGGAAAGAGACCTGTTCGAACCAGACTTTGGCCAGGTCAGCCTGCACGCCGTCGAAAGGGGTGGCCGCGCGGACGATCTGCCAGCCCGGGACATCATCGACAGCAGGGGCATGCGCCGGCAATACCAACCAGCGTGTATCCTGCGGGGCAACGCGCGGCAACCACTCCACCAGGCCATACAGGACTTGGCCGCTGCCGGTCCCCTGTCGCCCCCAGAACCAACCATTGAGCGCCAGGCGCATGCTGCCGCTCACCAGGCCAAAACCAGCCAGGAGATCACTGCGCCGATGGCGGCGCCCACGGCCACGTCGAGCACATAGTGAATGCCCAGCGCCACGCGCGCCCAGCCGCACCAGATCAGGAAAGGCAAACATCCCCACCCCCAGCCCGGGAAGAACGTCGGCGCCAGAACCGCAGCGATCCCCAGACGGGCTGCATGACCGGACGGGAAAGAATGGCGATCATAGGTGAGCGAATAAAATCCGCTCATCTGCGCCGGACGCGGTCGTCGCCACAGGCGTTTGAGCGACGTCGTCACAATGGCCGCCAGCGCCAGCGCCAGCGCCCAACGCCCAAGCCAGGGACGCCATTCAGGATGGAGCACAAACTCCAGAGCGACCAGCCCAAGCCACAGCCAGCCGTCGCCGAGATGCGCGCCAACGATCACCCAACGGCGCGGGTGAGAGGCCCCACCGCTGCGACAACGCCGGCTGGCCGCACGATCCCAGGCCCTCAAACGGTCCATCAGAGCGACGACTGACATCTTCACGATCCAAGGCGTTCCGCGAGGATGCGACGCGCCATCTCCAACTGATGAGGCTTGTCCACATCCATGGCAACATCGGCGTAAGGAGAGATGACCACACGAGTCCGGCATTGCAGAAGACGGCTGCCGATCCGTTCCCCTTCCGCAATGCTGAGCCGCCCCAGTAGAACTTTGAGCAACGCGCCCCAGCCGAACAACTGCGCCAGTTTGAGAGCATTCTTGCGCTGGGCCATCAGTTGGCGGGCCAGGTTCAGGTTGGCGCGCAGGATGTCCGGGCGGAAGATGAAGACATCGCCGCCGCAGAAGCGCCCCTCTCTCATCTTGACGAACGAACGCCGCGAGCCTGGGAAAGCCGCCTCCATCACGACATCGGACACGACCGAGTACCAGAAATCTGCCTCTTGCTGGAGGCAAGTCTCGGCGAGCCAGGCGACTGATTCGGGCTGGAGGAGAGGCACATCGCCAGAGACGATCAACCCGTATTCGATGTCCGGCCGGCGCGCGCATAGCGCGTTGACCCCCTGGAGCACGTTGTCCAGGTGATCGGGCACGTTGCTCAGGCACTCGACGCCTTCGCCCAGGCCGAGGTCGAAGGCCGGATCAACGCCGACGACGACGATATGGCCGACGACGGGACAACGCCGCAGGGCCTGCACCGTCCACCAGACCATGGGATGGCCGAGGATGTCGATCAGGGCCTTTTGGGGCGCGCCCACGGCGACGGCCAACGGATCGGGACGAGCTGGATCAAAGCCAGCGGTGACGACAACGTCGAGCACGCAAACCTCCCATGCTTTCTCGGGCGCGATCACGAACCCGCCTGCTGTTTTCTGTCACGCCTGTATGATATGATAGAGACGCCTCAAAATCAAAAGGGAGGGCACGTCCGATGGCCGCGATCGCGATCATTACCGATACAGATTCCAGCCTGCCCCCACAAGTGGCCGCCCGTTATGGCATCCGGCAGGTGCCGATCGCCATTCAATTCGGCGCCGAGACGTACCAGACCGGGATCGACATCGACGATGCGCGCCTGTTCGAGCGCATCGACCGCGAGGGAAAGTTGCCCAAGACGGCGGCGCCCGCTCCTGGACAGTTCGCGGCCGCTTATCAGGCCGCGTTCGACGCCGGCGCCGCAGCCGTGCTCTGTTTCTGCGTCAGCAGCGAGGTCAGCGGCACCTACAACGCCGCCCTCGCCGCGCGCGAGCTGCTGCCCGATCGCGACATCACGGTCGTCGACTCGCGCTCGCTGACGATGGGGCAGGGATTCATGGCCCTGGCCGCCGCTGAGGCCATCGAACGGGGAGCGTCGCTCCAGGAGGCGTTAGCTCAGGCCCACGACACGGCAGCGCGCACCCATCTCTTCGCCGCGCTCGCCACCCTCAAGTACCTGGCGATGAGCGGGCGCGTGGGGCACCTGGCGGCCGGGATGGCCGACCTTCTGAGCGTGAAGCCGATCCTGACCGTGCGCGATGGGAAGCTCGAGCTGCTGGAGCGGGTGCGCACGCAACGACGGGCCTGGGCGCGCGTGATCGAACTATCCAGGCAGGCTGCGGCTGGACGCAACATCGAACGCATGGCGGTCGTCCACGTCAACGCGCGCGCGGCGGCGCAGGAGCTTGAGGCCCAGGTTCGCGCCGCCCTGCCCTGCCCAAACGACATCCTCATCGCCGAGCTGACGCCGGGCCTTTCGGTCCACACGGGCGCCGGGATGGTTGGCGTCGTCGCCGTGACGAGCTAGACGGCCGCGCATTCCTCTCGCCATGCCGCGATCATCGCCTCGACGCTCGGCCAGGGGGTGTCCGGGAACAGGGCGTCCACCGGAGCGAGGATGAACCCTCCCCCCGGTCCCAGCGTGCGTATGGCGGCGCGCACCGCCGCGGCGATCTCCTCCGGCGCGCCGCGCGCCAGCGTCACGCCGCTGTTGATCCCCCCCGCCACCGCCAGCTTGCCGCGGAACTTCGCTTTGACCGCCGCCAGGTCGGCGTTGTCCTGTACGGGATCGACATAGTAGAGCAGGTCGATGCCCGCTTCCAGCAAGAGATCAGCCAGAGGCAACACGCCGGTGGTCATGACGTAGGCATAGCGAACCCCAGCCTGATGGACGAGCGCGACCATCTCCTGCAAGTGCGGCAGGACGAAGCGACGAAAAAGGCTGGGCGACCAGAACTCAGTCGAGCTGTACCAGCCGCGCTGGGCGACGATGTCAATCCCGCCGATGTCGAGGAGGATCTCGGTGCGCCGACGATCGAAGGCGTAGAGGATATCGACCAGCTCCTGAAAGAAATCGGGTTCGGTCATGGCAGCGAGCACAGCGCGCTCGACGCCGGTCAGCCAGATCACGCCATCGACGCCGAAAGCGCTCCACCCCTGGACGAGCACCCCGCGCGCGTCGGCGAAGGCGCGCACCTGCGCCATGTGCTGGCGATAGGCCTTCACCTGTTCAGCGGTCGGCTCCTGAAGCAGGTAACGCAGTTTGGGCAGGTCCTCCGGGCCGCAAACAGCGTGGCGAACGGCGCGCGGGATGTTGTAATCCTCAAAGAGAGGGACATAGGGAGGCTGCACGACCCAACCTGCGCCGGGATCCTCGCCGGTCTGGCGCACGATATGGCGCAGCTCGCCAGCTGGCGTCTCGTAGGCGCGGCAGAGCAGGGGGTAGGTTTCGCCAAGCGGCGGAGGCTCCCGCCAATCGCGCACGCGCACCTCAGGATGGATGCTCCAGGGCACCGAGACCTCAAGCAGGTCGTCCAGGCCCAGGCTCAGCCAGGCGTCGACGCGGCGGAAATCGTCCTCCGGCAGATGCCAGGGCTGCGGCAGGGTGTGGATGTGCTCGAGTCGGCCCGTATACCAGTGCACAACCTCGCGGCTATCCCGCTGCCAGCGCAGATGCGGCGGCGCCGTGAAGCCGAAGCACCAGGCGAGCAGCGGCGTATGATCTGGCTCCTGATGGTTCAAGGCGGTTAATAAACGTTCTTTCGAATCCATGGGCACTCCCGAGAATAAGGATAGAATTCGACTTGTTAGTGTGTTCTCGAAAGCGTATAATCGTAGCCTGACGATTGCGAGTGGAGGCGACTGAAATGACAGTTGCGGTCAATCCAACTCACTTGCGCGAAGAGCCGACCAATCACCCATACATCGTGCGCGTGCCCTCGGTTTGTGGCGGACGATCGATCGTGCGCGGCAGCCGCGTGGCCGTATGGCACATCGCACAGCTCTTCAAAGCTGGACGCACCATGGATGAGATCGTTCAAGAGTACCCTCATCTGTCGGCGGCCAGCATCTACGATGCGATCAGCTACTACCTGGACCATCAGGAAGAGATCGAGCGCGATATCTTGAACAATCGCATCGAGGCGGTACTGCAACAGCAGAACGCGACCCTGGACAACAAGGGCTTCCTCCGATTTCAGGGGCGCTGATTCGAGATGGCCACCGAACGGTCGCTGTACATTCGTATCTACACAGACGAGGACGTTCTCCCCAGCCTGGCCAGCGCCCTCCGCCAGCGTGGCTACATCGCTGAGAGCGCGCACGAATCGGGAATGCTCGGACGCTCAGATGCTGACCAACGAGAGCACGCCGGCATCATCCTGTCGGAACAAATGGACCGGCAGCGATTTGGCGATCTCCTGCGGCAGGCGCTCAGGCTGTTGAACACGCTTACAGCGGATGATCTGCACAACAGTGTTGTTTACCTTCAGCATTTCCGGTAGGGCTGTGAGTCGCCGCCCGGTCCTTGGCCTCACCTGCCCATAAGTCGGCTGAGAATCAGCCACTCCAGTTCCTCATAGTCGCGCGCGGCGATCAGGCGGTCGATCGCAGCCTGGTCTAGCGAACGCGCGACCTCAACCAACCGCAGGAACATCTGCAAGCTGTTGCGCAGATGCTTGGTCGCCAGGGCGGCTGGCTGAGTGCGCATGGCCTTGACATCCAGGCCGACCATCCCCACCTCCCAATAGCGATTGGCGTCGAGGACGCGCACCTGGTTGAAGGCGCGCCGCAGATCGACCGCGCCGAACGCCTTGTCCTCATCGAACTTGAGGCCGTTCTGGTCGTTGAGGTGGACGCTCCAAAGCTTGCCAAAGGCCATGGCGAAGCCGATCTCGTCGGCGGGGTCCAGGCCGGCCAGGATGGAGTGGGCCGACTCCATGAGCACGCCCACGCGCTTGGGATCAGCGCTCTGGAAGCCAAGCGCCAGGGCATGGCCCATCGTCGGGATGTAGGCCAGGTCCATCGGCTCATTGGGCTTCGGCTCGATCGCGATGCGTATGGCGGGATCATAGGCCAGCAGCATGTTGATGGCGTCAAGCAACTGATGGGCGGCGCGGCCGACGTCCTTGGCCTCGCGTATGTAGGTGCCCTCGCGAGCCAGCCACAGCACGATCAGATCGGCGCCCAGCTCGCGCGCGATGTCGACCGCCTTGCGGGCGCGGTCGAGGGCGTAGGCGCGATCATCAGGATCGTTGGAAGTGAACGCGCCGTCGATGGTGCGCGGGCTTTCCCACAGGCGCGGCGCGACGAACTCGGCGACGAGGCCATGATCGTCGAGCTTACGCCGCATCGCCTGAGCGGCCTGACGGATCTGGGCCGGCGTGAGCGAGTCGAGATCGGGCACGGCGTCGTCATCGTGAAACTGGACGGCGTCGAACCCCAACTCTTTATAGATGGGCAGTTTGGCGTCGAATTCCAGCGCCGGCCGCACCGGCGGGCCGAAGGGGTCAGCGCCCGTGCTGATGTTCCAGGGTCCGAAGGAGAAGCGATAGCCGTACTTGTTCATGGAGGTCCTCCTCTACGCGTGACTGACCAACACGGTTCTGGCTGGTCTCCTGACCAGCCAGAGCACGGTCAGGAGACCGTGCCGAAACTTTTCGGATAGGTTCTACGCGTGACTTACCAACTCGCAGCCGACCATCGCTGCCAAGTCTGCCAGCGGTCGGCGCAGGTCGCCGTAGGCGCCCATCCAATGATGCCCCAGCCCCTCGCGAACGATCCATTCGAGGATCTCGTGGTAGTCGGAGCGGAAGCGCACGCGCAACGGGTTGCCCGGGAAGACCATCTCGGTCGGGATGGCCTCGCCAGCCAGCATCCCCAGACGGTAGCCGCTCTGCGTGGCGACGAGGTTGACCAGGGTCACTGGACCGGGGCGCGCGGGGAAGAGGGCGCACACGCCGCTGTTCATGAGGCGCACTGGCCCTAGCGTGATCTGCGACGGATCGGCGGCGAGGGCGAAGCCGCCGTTGCCGCAGTGTGAAAAGACGATGGTGTTGTCGGCGGCGATCGGGTCGAGCAGGTCGGTGTTGTGCACCGGTTCGCCCGTCAGCGCCGTCAGCATCAGCATCGCCACCGCGCCGTTGACATCGCCCTCGCAGGCAACGGGGACGCCCTCGGCGGCGAGCAACGAGATGGGCAGGCACACCTTGCCCATGAGGTGGGGATAACAGCCGACCGCCATCGCCGCTAATCCCATCTCGGCGATGAAATGGCGCAGGGCTTCGTACACCTGCATCGCTTCGACGCCCGCGTCATCGCTGGCCGTGACGGCGCCGACCTGGCCGCGCAGCGCGCGCCAGCGGTCGACTGCCGCCTCGCGTGGGGCCTGGGCCGCGCGCTGCAGGAAGACCTGGCTGTCGATGCTGGCGACGCGCGGGCCGAAGATCTTCTTGAGGGCCAGCTCGTGCGCGGTGGTCTCGGTCATGCCCTCGACGCGATGCCCCAGATAGCCGATGCGGGCGCGGCGCAGCCGACGGCGCAGCGCGGCCGCCCGCGCGAAGTCATACGCTTGCGCGGCCGCCGCCTGCTCCTCAACCTCGGCGAAGAGGAAGCAATGAGGGTGGGCGAGCTGCCTGAGCATGAAGCAGAGCTGCTGCATCCCACACAGCGACCCGGTCTCCATCCCCGGCCGTGCCCAGGCGATCACCGGCGCATCGCACTCCTCCAGCAGGTCCAGGACCAGGTAATCCTCAAACCATGAAGCGGCCACCACGCAGATGGCGTCCACGCGTCGGTCGTAAAAGAGGCGGCCCGCGACCGCGGCCTGGTCAGGATCAGTGGTGGGAGACGCGGGGACGATGACTTCGACGCCGGGCAGCTTCGCCCACGTTGCGCGCAGGCGCTCCAGGAGCTGGGGAGCCTCGCTCGCGCCGACCTCGAGCGGGCTGGCGACGGCGGCAAGGCCAAGACGGACGGGCAGGCTCATTGGACCTCCTTGCCTACAAAGGAATCACTCGAACGGTAACGATCGCAAAGGGATGTATAGGCACGTCGACCGTACGACGTGTGCTGGGCAGGACGTGCTGATTCTCTTCGACCAGGTTAGCGGTGTAGGCGTGCAGGATGGGCAAGGCTGACAAGGTCACGCGGGCAGTCGTAGCCTGACCCGCGCACTCGATCAAGCGCAGGATATAACCGTCGCCGTCCTCCGCGCGCTTGAATGTCAGCAGCATCACGTTCGACGCGCTGATCTGGCAGAACGAGGTCGCGGCGGGCAGTGTCCCCGCGCGCGGCCCCTGCATCCACACTGCCAACGGCGCGTTGCTGGCGCCCCAACCGAAGCAACGGGCGCTGCCATCGCGCCAGTCGCCGCGACGCGCGCTGAACGCGAAGCGAAAGAGGGTCTCGCCCGGATGGACGTTGATGAAGTTGGTTCGGAAGTTATTGTACATCAGCAGGGCATAGATGTGACCATGCCGCAATTCGCCAGTTTTGAGGAAGGGATGGCCGTAGCCGGGCGGCGTGACGCCGTGGTGCGCCTGGGAGACATAACCGGGCCACAGTCCACCGAACTCGGCCATCGGCGCGTCCAGGGAACTCCAGACGATACCCCATGGGCCGTTCGCATCATCAGCAGTGGAAACATCGACCCAATGCTGGACAGCATAGTAATCGGTGTTGGAGCCAGGGAGTTGGTCGACGAGCGGTTCGATCACGCTGTCGGTGGCCTCGAAATGGAAACGGGGCGCCTCGACCTGGAAGGGAAACGCACAGTACACCTCGAGGTTTGGAGTCGCGTCGCGCAAGACGCGCAGATTGACCTCGACACGCTTGAGGGTGTGGTAGAGGGTGATCTCTTGCGTCCATTGAGGGCAGCCGACGACCTTCCCTTGCAGGCGGAGGGTCGTGAAGAGCGGCCCGTTCTCGGTGACGGCGATACGGCTGATCTGGCCCACCTCCTCCTGGCCCGTCTCGCACCAGCGGACGATGATCTGGCCGAAGCCATGCGGCGCGCGCGTGTCCACCAGCTCGCGCCCCAGATCCTTATCGAACAGGCTGGCCACAACGCCGCGGCGCGCGTCGAGCTGCATCCTGAAGAACTGATCCTCGACTTGATTGGTTCCGGCCATCGCGGCCGTCGCGAACTGCGGCCAGGCGTCGGTGGGGACGATCTGGAAGGTCTTGTAACCCAAAGCAGGCAGGTCCTCGGCGACGAGGACGATCTCCCACAGGTGGCGGGGATCGACCTTGCCCATCGCCCATCGCTCGGGCGCCCAAGGCTGCGCCGCCAGCGGGTCGTTCAACCGGCTGATCTGATAGGGCACGCTCTGGCCAGTGGCAAGGTCGATGATGACAAATGGCCGCTCCCCTAGATCCGGCGGCGGATTGAAGAGCTGCCGCCCCACGACCGAGGAAGCGACATACGTCGGGCCATTTTCCTCATGCTGCGGCTCCTGCCAGTACATCACCATGCTGGGAGGCGACCAGATATGGCCGGGCACGCGCACGACGTCGGTGCGCTCCCAGGCTAGATGATTGAAGACGGTGAAGAACCAGCCGTCATCGGCATAGGAGACTGCGTCGGCGAGGCGATTACAGGCCTTGACCATCACGTCATAGGCCAACGCCGCGGCGCGGTAGGCGAAGGTCGATTTCTCAGCCCAGTCGCCATCGTGGCCCGGGCCGACCGGATGGGCTGTGCTCCAACAGTGTTCATCGAAACAGAAGAGATCGCGATACGCGTTATCGAGCACCTTCTTTGGATATTCATATTGCGCCACCAGAGAGGCCAGCGTCGCCCATTTCTCTGCAGCCAGGAGCCAGTCGTGGGCATTGCGACTGACAGCGGTCTCTTTGGGCGTGCAGGTGGCGGCAGCCGCGTAATCGGTGCCGGGCAGATCGCCGCGCAGCGTCTTCAAGGTGTGGCCCCAACGTTGCTCGAAGGCGCCCAGGAAACGTTGATTGGTATCATTGATCAAACGCGGATAGGCCCATCGCTCATTCCATTCTTTGACCAGGTACGCATAGCGCAGCAGGGGCGGCGCGTTGTCGCGATGGCCGCCGCGGATCGTGTAACTCACCATATCGTAGGGATAATCATGCGCCTCGAGATCGCGTAGCATGGCGGGCAGCTCACGATAAGCATGGGCATAATTGGTCGGCATCCATTCCTGGCCGTGGAGATCGTACCAGAGGAGGACGCGCGCGCCATCGATGCCTTCCCACCAGAAAGCGCCCGGACGTTCCAGAGGCAAGACGGCCGCCTCGTCCCAGCAAGGGTGGACGCGTTGCTCGCCGCGACCGAAGTACCAGAGAGGGATGCCAGGAGAAAAGTATTTCACGCCAGCTCCTGCCAAAACGCTGGCCAACGCCCAGGAGAAGCCGGGGATGTCGTTGTGCTCTGCGGAAGCGATGCTCACACCATGCTCGCGGCGCAGGCGAAAAGCCGGGTAGAGCAGTCGGATCACCTCCTCATGGCCACACAGTTCGCTCGTCATGTTGGCGAAGAACGCCGATACCTCGATCTGGCCACGTTTCATGTAATAGACAAGGCGTTCGATCTCTGCGGGCGATCGCGTCTCCAGGAAACGATCGAGAGAGTATGACTGCTCAATCAGGTAGCGAAAGCGCGCCTCCTCCGGCCAATCTTCGGTCTCAGCGCAGAAACGGATGGCCTGGTCGATGAAAGAGGCGTGCTCGTCAAGAATGCGTGAGGGGAGGTCAGTGTAGCCGAGGTCGTGGTGGGAGTAGTGGACCAGATACACTTCCCACTGTCTCTGAGGCTGCCAATCCATGGTGTGCTCGGGGCCAGCAGCGCCACCCACTTCCAGGCAAAAGCGGGCTACGCCGGGTTGGCGGATGTCGGGCAGGTACAGGTCAAGCGTGGAGCGGCCAGGAGCAATGTGGCTCAGCGGGATCGTTTCACCCACAGCCGGCGCGCGCAGGCACAGCAAGGCTTCCACCGTCGGGCCAGGATTGTCGACAACAACGTGCACCAACTGGCGCAAGACATCGCCGGCACGTACGAAGAACACCGTCGGTTCGACGGCGAGGATCGACAGCGAAGGGGGCATGAGACTGACCTCCTGGGGGAATGGGAAATGATGAACGATCGACGCGTAACGATCGACGTGTGACAAGCGGCGGTGTCAATAATAAGCGAACCGTTGGGGGCGCGGCCAGCGTCGGCCTGTGCGCACGCGCACCGTCGCGATGCCATAAGCGCGCAAGGGCACGCGCACAGTATGGCCGTCATGATCGAGCACTGCCTGATCTTCCTCGACCAGATTGGCCCGCGCGGCGCGATCGATGCGCAGCATCGGCAGCGTGACGGCAACAGTCCGCTCCACGCCAGCCCGTTCCGCCAGACGCACGACCAGCCCATCGCCATCTTCCGCCGCCTTCAGGGTGAGCAGGCTGACATCCGGCGCATCGATCTGGCAAAAACTGGCGGCGTCTGCCAACGGCCCAGCCTGCGGCCCGCGCAGATAGACTGGGATCAGAGGGGTAGCGACACCGCGACCGAAGTCGCCTGCGCGCCCCTGACGCCAATCGCCCACATGGGTGGTCAGACTGTAGCGAAAGAGGACATCGCCCACCTGCACCGGCTGGAAATTGGTGCGGAAGTTGCTGGCCATCGCGTACGAATAGATGTGGCCACGCGTCAACTGGGCCGGATCGCTGAGGAAGGGATGGCCATAGCCGGGCGGCGTGACGCCGTGGTGCGCCTGGGAGACGTAGCCCGGCCACAGGTCGCCCAATAACGCCACCGGTGCCTCGCGGCTGGCCCAGGCGACGCCGCCCTGGGCATCCCAGACATCCACCCAATGCTGTACGGCATAGGCGTCGCTGTTGGAGCCGGGGAGCTGATCGCGGATCGGCTCGATCACGCTGTTGCTCGCCTCGTAGCGGAATTGCGGCTGGACGAGCGCAAAGGGGAAGGCAAAATAGATCTCGAGCAGCGGCGTGGCGTCCTTGAGCAGGCGATTGGCGAAATCGATGCGGGGGAGACGATCGTAGAGGATGATTTCCTGCCGACGCTGGGCCACGCCAGGGGGCGCATCCTCGCCATGCACGATCAGGCTGGCGAACACCGGCCCGGTCGCGCCGATTGAGACTGTCGCGCGCGCCGCAGCGACCGTCTCGCCGGAGCGCGGCGAACGCACCACCAGTTGGTTGCAGCCGTAGGGCGCCTGGCCGTCGACCCACTCGCGCCCCAGCGCCTTATCGAAGATACTGACGACAGCGCCGCTCTGCGGATCGAGGGCCACGCGATAGAACCGATTCTCGATCCAGGAGTCGCCGACCTGCACGCTGCTGGCGAAGGACGGTCGCGTCGCCGTGGGGACGATCCGATAGGTATTGTAGCCGAGGGGAGGCACGTCCTCGGCGACGAAGACGAGCACCCGGCAATGGGCCTGATCATAGTTGAGGACGCTCAGGCTGGTCGGGCTGACGTGGCCGAGCGCATAGAAATAGGAGGCCCACGGTCGCGCCGCCAGGGGATCATCGAGGGCGAGGACCTGATACGGCACGCTCTGGCCGGTCGCCAGATCGATCAGCTCGAACGGCTCGTCGAGGAGCGAGGCCTGATACGGCACGCTCTGGCCGGTCGCCAGATCGATCAGCTCGAACGGCTCGTCGAGGAGCGAGGCGGGCAGGTTGACGAGATCGCGGCCGAGGGCCGTGCCGGAGACCCAGACGGGAAGACGCGCTTCGCCAGGAGCGGGGAGACGCCAATACATCGGGCGGCCGATGGGCGATGGCGCGACGCCAGGCGCCTCGACCAGATCGCTGCGCGCCTGCGCCAGGGGGTTGAAGACCGTCAGGTAGTAGCCTGCGTCCGGCAGGGCGATATGATCGGCGAGACGATTGGTGCTCTTGGAGAGGATGTCATGGGCCAGCGCGGCCGCCCGGTAGGCGAACTCCGCCTTCTGACTCCAATTGCCATCCTGCGCCGGGCCGATCGGATGGGCCATGCCCCACGTGTGCTCATCGAAGAGCATCACGCTATCGTACGCCTCGGCCAGGGCCTCGGCGGGGTATGCATAGTCGCTGACCAGAGTTGCCGCGGCGGCGAACTTCTCGGCGGCGACGAGGGCGTCGTGCGTCAGGCGGTTGACGGCCGTCTCGCGAGCGGTGCTGGCTGCGCCGACGGTGTAATCGGTGTTGGGCAGATCGCCGCGCAGCACGCGCAAGCCCCCGCCCGCGACGCGTTCGAAGCGCTCGCAGAATTGGGTGGTCGTGGCGACGATCAGCCGCGGATAGGCCCAACGACTGTTCCACTCGCGCGCGATCAGGCTGAGGCGGATATCGGGCGGCGCATTGTCGCGGCCGCCGCCCTGGAAGCGGTATTCGACCACCTCATAGGGGTAGCCGCGTTGCGCCAGCTCCTGGAGGCGGCGCGGCACCTCCTGGAGGGCCTGCTCCATCGTCCACAGCTCGATGCGATGGCCGTACCAGAACAGGACGCGGCTGCCGTCGATCCCCTCCCACCAGAAGGCGCCGGGCAGATCGCGCGGCAGGACGGCCGCCTCATCCCAGAACGGGTGGACCTTGAATCCCCATGAGAAATAATCCGGGATGCGCGGCGCGAAATAGCGGATGCCAGCGCCAGCGAGGACGCTGACCAGGCCCCAGGAGAGGCCAGGCACGTCGTTCAGCTCAGCCGTACGGATGGGCGCGCCGAAGCGACGCTTGATGCGAAACGAGGGATACAGGAGACGGATCTGCTCCTCGTGGCCGCACAGCTCGCTTGTCTCGTTGCCGAAGAGGGCGGTCACCTCGACGCGTCCGGCGCGCAACAACTGCGTCAGACGTCGCGTCGCGGCGGGCGGGCGATGTTCGAGATAGTGCAGCACTGACCATCCCTGCTCGATAGTGTAACGGAACCGCGAGTCGTCTGGCCAGTCAGCGGTCTGCGCGCAGAAATCGATCACGTCATCGAGGAAACGATCGTGTTCGCGCAGAACGTTGCTGGGAAGATCGGTGTACCCCAGATCATGGTGCGAGTTATGGACGACGTAGACCTCCCAGTGGCGTTGTGGTTGCCAGTGGACCGTGCGCCGGTCGCGCGCTTCGCCGTCGGCGAGCAACACGAAGTCGAGCGACGCTGGCTCGCGCAGATCAGGGATGTAGATGCGACGGGTGTGGCTGCCCGAAGGAAGCTCGCCGAGATCGCAGCGGATTTCCTGAGCGCCCCAGGCGACGAGGATCGCGGCGGGAGCGGGAGCGCCGTCGTGGGCCACGCTCACATCGACCCCCTGGTGCAGGCCATCGGCGACGCGAATGAAGAAGAGGGTTGGATTGATCGCGGTCAGGCGCATCTTGTCTCTCCTCGTATGATGGCGTCAGGCATCTTCAAGTGCTCAGGCTTCCCTACAGGGCCGTCGTCGCCGACTAGTCCGACGATGCCGATGCAAGGGATCGCGACAGGCTTACGCCCGTCCTTCATATTGTCGCCCCCATGGAGTTCGCGGGCGCCCCAAGGATCGCTAACGGCGACGCGCGTACTCCTCGGCGACCTTGCGCACGGCGCGCGCGATATCGTCGATGTCCTCCTCTGTGTAGCGCTCATTGAGGCTGATCGTCCGCAACTGCGCCATCATCTGCTCGGCGCGTGGGCACAGCCCTGGCCCGTATTGCACCGGCTGCCGTGCGTAAGGCGACTGGAAGGGGAACCGCGAGCTGCCAAAGGTGATCTGTTCGGCCAACGCTTCGAACAGGTAAAGCGGCTTGCCTAACCAGTTGCCGCCCATCGGCGCGCCCTCGGCGCGCACTGCCTCGCCGAACTCAGGCGCCGTCACCCCCAGCACCTTCTCATCCACCAGGATGGGGAACGACCAGTAGCTGTGCTCTGAGCCTTCGATGCGCTCCGGCGGCGTGATGCCAGGAGTTCCCACCAGTTGCTCGCGCAGCCGTTCGCCGAGCATTTGCCGGCGCGCCACGATCTCCGGCAGGCGCGACAACTGCGCCAACAACACCGCGCCCTGCAGCTCAGTCATGCGATAACATGGGGCGATGAAGGCGTAGCGCAGGCGCACCGTGCGATCCTCCGACCAATTGCATCCTTTGTCGACGAAGAGGGCCGCGCGCGCGCCGAGCTGGTCGTCGTTGGTGATCGTGATGCCACCATCGCCGCACTGCAGATGCTTGGAATCCTGCAAGCTGAACGTGCCCAGGTCGCCGATCGTCCCTGTCAGCCGACCCTTGTAGCGCGTCAGGTGCGACTGCGCGCAGTCCTCGATCAGATAGAGGCGATGACGGCGCGCGATCGCGACGAAGCGGTCCATATCGGCGGCCTGGCCCCAGCAATGGACGACGATGATGGCCTTCGTGCGCGAGGTGATCTTGCGCTCGACGTCATCGGGGTCAAGGATGCCGGTCGCCGGATCGACGTCGGCGAAGACGGGGACAGCGGCTTGCAGGATGATGGGGGCCACGGTCCCCATGTCGCTGATCGGCGTCGTGATGATCTCGTCCCCTGGCTCGGGATCGATGGCGCCGACGGCGACATGGATGGCCGAGGTGCCAGAGGTCGAGCAGACGACATGGTTGACGCCATAGAGGGCGCCGAACTGCTTCTGAAATTCGTAGACCTTGCGGCCGCCGGGGAAGAAGAGCGTCTGCTGATTGAGCGCCTCGAGCACCTGTTGCGCGTCGGCCAAGCCGAAGGGCGCACGCGACGGGAACGGTCGCGTGCGGACTGGGGCGCCGCCTTCGATGGCAAGTATAGACATGGATCAACTCCCTTGCGATACGATGATCACGCGCACATCCAAGCTAGGGACGGACAGGAAAACCTGATCGCCCTCGCGCGACAACGGTTCGCCCAACAGATCTTCCACGTGCAACCATCCCTGGACCGAGACACGCTCCGTGATCTCCTGCTCGGTCGGGTTGGTGAACAGCCAGGCCTCTTTGTTGGGCAGGACGCGCTTGCGCAACAGCAGACGGCCCCCATAGGCTGGCCGTACGCCGCATTGAGCGAGCAGGGAACGGACCAGGGCATGGCTGTCGGCATCTCGATAAGCCGTGCCAACGTGGCCAGCATATGTCCCCAAGAGCCAGGCGCTGCCGTGGCCCACGCGGCGCACTGCGCCTGCCACAGCGTCGGCGTAACACAGGATCGGCTCGCTGCCCTCGCAGGCGAAGGTTTCGATGTACACGTTGGCCCGCAACTTCTCGCCGGCCAACGGTCCCACGCCTTCCAGGAAGGTCGCGTCGAGGTACTCGCCCCAGGTACGCTCCGGCGGCGACCAGCGCGCCCCATTCTTCGGCTCGCGCACCATCGTGAAGCCAAGATGGCGCACGCCGCAGAGTCTGGCCATCGTCGGCGACAGCTCGCCACGGTTGCAATAAGCGTGCTCGTCGATGCGGCCCGGCGCAGCCTCACAGATCAGGTGGCCGCCGTTCTCCACATAACGCGCTAGTTTCTCTGCCGTTTCCTCAGACAGCGAGAGGGGGAACGGCAAGACAAGCGCCTTGTACTGCTCGACGTATGGCTCATCCAACTCTGAGACCTCGATGAAATCGACGGGAATGTTGGCGTCCCACAGCAGCCGGTACCAGCCGCGCACGCTGTAGGGCAGGTGCTCATATCCCTGTTCCAACAGGCTACAGAACTGGTAATTCCATTCGTTGATGACGATGGCTACATCGGACCAGGGTCGCGTGGGCTGGCCGAAAAGGTCGGCGTGGACGTTGAGCGCCCGGCCGATGCGCGCGGCCTCCTCGTAGCGCGGTGTGGTCTCTCCCTGGCTATCGAGCAGGCTGAAGCCGTTGGCCTCGGCGGCCATGATCTCGGCGCGCGTCACCCAGAACGAGATGGCGGTCACACCTGAGCCGACGGCGGTGAGCATCCAGCGTCGGATGTCCTCAGGCCAAGGGACACGACCCTTATGGAAGCCAGTGCTGACGGGACCGCCCTGGAACTCAGCCGCCCACACTGGCTTGCCGCGCGGGTTGCAGCAGCGGATATAGTCGTAGCGCAACGCTACATTGTCCCACAACTCGACGAGCAGGGCGCTGTGGCGGTCCATCGGCTGCCCGACAGCGGGGTGGTGGTCGTCCCAGGGCTGACGCGTGGCCCAGGCCGGATAGGCGGAGGAGCCAACGAAGTCCTGGCAGCGTGCGTAGACCCAATCCTGTCCAGAACCGATGATCGGGCTTGCTTTGTGGGCGAAGATCGGGCGCTGATAGGGGTCCGCCTCGCGGATGGCTTGGGCGCGGCTGCGTAGCACGTTGGCGATCTGGACGTTGTCCATGAAGTAACGCCAGTCGACGTTCTGAGCCTGCGGGTAGCGCACCCTGGCGCAGCGGTCAGGGGCGACGAGGCTCCAGTCTTTGTAGCGCGTGTTCCATGCCCGATTGAGGGCGTCCAGGTCACCGTATTTCGCCTGCAACCAGGCGCGGAAGGCGTTGAGCGTGTTCTCACAGTAGCACACCGGCTGACTGACCAACCCCTCCGCCCAGTAAGCGATCTCCTGCCAGGTGTTCCAGATCACGATGTTCTCATAGCGGCCCAGGGTGCGCACGAGCTGCTTGATGAAGCGCGTCTGGTCGGCCAGGGCGCCGGGATGGTCGAAACATGGCCCCGGCTTGCCGTCTGCGGGCAGCGTGCTCTGCGCCTCGTAAGCGACCGGTAGCCCATTGCGGCCGACCATGCGGCAGCCTGGATGCTTGCACCACAGCCAGCCCGGTGCCTGTTCGCAAGTCAGGCCCAGATATACGCCCAAATCGAGGCGAGCAGCGTACTCGATCAACTCCTCGTAGCGCGCAAAGTCGTAGTAGCCTTCTAGCGGCTCATCGATCGCCCAGTGTTCCTGGAGCTTGATCAGGTTGAAACCGTGGCGCCTGAGGTTCTCCATGTCGGCCTTCAGCTCGGACATGGGCGGCATCGGCTCGCGGCAGAGGTGCGAGCCGAGAGGGAAGACCGTGAGAAAGCGGGAGAGGTCCATAGAGGCTCCTGTTCATTGACGCGCCGAGACAACGGTGACCAAGACCAGGGGAGTGAGAACCAGATCACCCTTTGACCCCGGTGAACACCACGCCCTGGATGAAATATTTCTGCGCGAAGAAGAAGAGGACGATCACGGGGAACATGGCGATCACCGAAGCCGCCATCAGGTAATGCCAGTTGGTGACGTGCGGCCCGCGAAACGCCATCAAGCCGAGTGCCAGGGTGAGTTTCTTCTCCGAACTGAGATAGATCAGGGGACCGAGGAAGTCGTTCCAGGTGGCGTTGAAGGTGAAGATGCCGCACGCGGTGAGCGCAGGCTTGGTCAGCGGCAACGCGATTCGCCACCAAATCCCGAAGATGCTGCAGCCGTCGATGCGCGCCGCATCGTCAAGCTCGAAAGGCAAGGTGGTATAGAACTGCCGCATCAAGAAGATAAAGAAAGCGTACCCAAAGAAGGAAGGCACCCACAGGGGATAATAGGTGTCCAGCCAATGCAACTCCTTAAAGATCAGGTAGCGCGGGATAAGGGTGACAGCGCCCGGCAACATCATCGTCGCCAGGGTGATCAGGAAGAGAAAATCGCGGCCGCGCCAACGCAGGCGCGCGAACGAGAAGCCTACCATGCTGGCCGAGAGCAAAGTGCCAATCAAGTCCATGACCACGACAAACAAGGTGTTGCGGAAATAGAGGGCGAACGGCGCCCTCGAGAAGACTTCCGGGTAGTTTTGCCAACGGATCACCTTGGGCAGCAACGTCGGCGGGAAAGAAAACACCTCGGACGGTCGCTTCAGCGAGGTCGTGATCATCCACCAGAGGGGAACCATGACCACGACAGCGCCAGCGAAGAGGATCAGATAAATCAATGTGGTTTCCAACGCAGCGATAATGCGTCCGCGCGTCCACGGTCTGCGACGAGCCGAGGCGCTCATCCCCCTTTGCCTCCTATTGACGCCCCTTGATCTCGCCCGTATAGAACACCCACGCTTCCGAAGAGCGGATGACGAGCAAGGTCAGCAACAGGATATACGCGAAGATCGCCCAGGCCAGGGCGCTGGCGTACCCCATCTTCAAATACTGGAAGGCGTTGCGCCACAGGTACAACAGGAAAAAGAGGGTCGCGTTGTTCGGCCCCCCCTGGGTCATCACGTACCCCTGCGTGAAGGTCTGCAACGAGCCAATGATTCCCATAATCAACTGGAACAGGATGACTGGCGAGATCATTGGCAGGGTGATATGCCAGAACTTGTGCAGCCGGTTGGCGCCATCCACTTCGGCTGCCTCATACAGTTCCGTCGGCACGCCCTGCAGGCCGGCCAGATAGATCACCAGCCCTCCCCCAACCCCCCACAAGCTCATCATGATCAGGGCGGGCAACGCCCAGCGCTCGCTGGTCAGCCAATTTGGCCCTTTGATCCCCACCAGCGATAAGAAGTAGTTGAGGACCCCCCAATCCGCCGAGAAGACCCAAATCCACAGGAAAGACACAGCGACACCAGAGAGGACCGCGGGAAGATAGTAGATCGTGCGCAGCCAGGCGAGGCCGCGGATGCGCGCGTTGAGCAGCAGAGCTAAGAAGAGTCCCAAGGCGATCTGCAAGGGGATGGAGACGAACGAATAAACGGTCGTCACGCGCATCGCCGTCCAGAACAGGGGATCCTCGGTGAGCATGACGCGGAAGTTGGATAGCCCGATGAAATTGGCGCGGGTCAGGATATCGTAGTCGGTGAAGGATAGATACGCCGCCGCGCCGAAGGGGCCCAGGGTCCATAGCAGGATCCCGATGATCCAGGGGGAGGCCATCAGCCAGCCGGCGATCTCCTCGCGGCGCGCCATCGGACTCATGCCGGTCCGGCGTCGCGTCCCATCTTTTTGGGCTGTCCTCTGCTGGGCGGCAACGGTCTCGCTTGCCAATGGCCCCCTCCGTCAAGAGAAGGATCGGTGGCCGGCCTCCAACTCTAGGCGATTCAAGGACGAAGGCCTTGCGAGAACTGACAGCCGGCCGTGGATCATGCTACTTGAAATTGGCGATCATCTCATCCACTTTGGTGACGATGCTGGTGACGACATCATCGACGGTCCGCTCGCCGGTGATCACCTGGCCGATCTCGTTGCTATGGATAGTCTCCAACTCGAGGAAGAAGGGGACAGTGGGCCACGGTCGGGCAGCTTCCATCATGTCGGGGATGTACTTCCAGCCATTCTTCGGCAGATTCTTCGACACCTCCGCCGTCCACTTCTCAGCATTGGGTCGACGGAAGGGCGGGCCGAACATGTTGATGCCCCACCACAGGTCCTCTTCCGGGCTGTTGAGGAACTTGATCAGCTTCCAGCCCCCTTCTTTGTCCGCGTAGTCACTGCCGTTGACCGCGTGGAAGTCACAGCCGGGGACGTTGGCGTAACCGCCGGAGCCTTTGGGGGGCGGCACAAAGTCCCAGTCGATCTCTACCCAGGTATCGATCTTGTTAGGGATCGACCAGGAGGCGTCATGTTGAATGGCCAGTTTGCCGCTGGAGCCCCAGTCGAAGTCACGGGTCTCCTCCGGCTTGCCGATGGAGCGATCAACGTTCACCATATCATGGATGGCCTGCAGCCACTCCTTGACAGCAGCCGCGTCTAGGTTGAAGTGCTTCTGGTCCTCCGAGATCATAGGCACGCCCAGCGAAGGAATGACAGTGGCCAGATCCCAGAGGCCAACGCTTTGCGAGGCGCCCATGATCTCGCGACGGTCGCCGCTGAATTTGGTGCAGGCCTTCGCTTTCTGGCGCCACACTTCCCAGGTCCAGTTATCGGCGTCGTAGTCCTTTTCGGGGGTCTCCACGCCAGCGTCAGCAAAGATTTGTTTGTTATAGAAGCGCATGTACAGGCCGAACGTCTCGCGCGGCAAGGCGATGAGCTTGTTGCTGCCCGCAGGGTAGTAGAGCATCTGAGTGATGGCTGGCCACATCTCGTCCAGTTTGAACTCCTCAGCATCGCGCTCGGCGAGCGGCGTGAGGTCGAGCAAGATGCCTTTGTGGGCGAAAGCCCATACCGGCCCCCACTGGAGGCCATGAGCGTCCGGAGCGTTGCCTGCCCCGTACATGGTGAGGAGCTTGGTGTGGAACTCCTGGCCACCGGGCGAGGTGATGCGATTCACGCTATATTCCGGAAACGCTGCCTCGAAGCGGTCGATGGCCTGCTGGAACACCCGATTGGCGCCCTCGCCGCCCGTCCACCACGCGAAGGAGATGGTCTTCTTCTCTCCGGCCTTGGCGGGAGCTCCCTCCGGGGCGGCTGGGGCTGGTCCGGCAGCGGGCGGGGTACAGGCGGCCAAGACCGCCATCCCAACGGCGCCCAGGCTGGCCCTCAGGAAATGACGCCTCGTGAACCTCGCGCTCATGTTGCTTCCTCCTTAGAAAGCTATGGGAACTCATGAAGGGTGGACACCGATCGTGCGACCACAAGAACCGCTCCAGGGCCGCCTCTGTGGCGGTCTACGTCACGCTTCAATGCGATCAGCAACCAGGGGGTCTATGCAGCAACGAAGGGGACAATGAGAAGGGAAGGGCCAGACAAGGTAATTATAGCATGTTCAGCGCCTCCACTAGCGGGACCTAAGCTGACATAATGGTCATTGTATGACCGCCGTTCACCAGATCGATTTATCAGTTCTCGCTCATTCAGCAGCCGAAGGTTTGTTCGACCGAAAGGGAAGCTCGAGGCGGAAAGACCTCAATGGACGGAGCCTCTACGAATCAACTGTTCACCAGTTGGGCGACGAATTCGTGGTTCAGCGCTGCACGGGTATCCGAAAGAATGTAAACCCTTGCCCGGTCGGACGGCGATGAACAGTCACTCGGCAGCAGCCCCGTCACGGAGAGTCACGCACCGATTATATCAGTTCCCACGGACAATGTCAAGTGTATCGACCGTGATTACATAAATTCCACAAATAATCCTTGTCGATCTCCCCTAGATATGGTATGATATTTGCAGTTATTTCGTCTGTTGAGGCTCCAAAATGATGATAGACTCGTGCGTGTTAGCAATCCTGGAGCAAATCCGACAGCCGCAGCCAGCGACCCGTCGCGTCCTGGCCGAGCGGACTGGCCTCAGCGCGACTCGCGTTCAGGCGCTCGTCTCCTGGTTGATCGATCGCCAGTTCGTCGTCGAAGAGCCTTTGCAAGGTGGCACGCCTGGGCGGCCGGCAGGTGCCTTACGGTTGAATCCAGACGCCGGCCGCGTCGTCGGCCTCGACATCGGCGGCAGCTACCTGCGCGGAGTGTTGGCCGACCTGACCGGCGGGGTGCTGGATGCCCTGGTGTGGCCGATCCAGGCCACCCCCGACCGCGAGCGGATCCTGGAAGCGATCGCTCGCCTGGCCAAGGAGCTATGCACAAAGAACGCCGTCGCTCGCGCCCCGGTCGCAGGGATCGGCATCGGTGTGCGCGGCATCGTTGATACACGCACCGGCGTCGTTCTTGGCTGGCCCAACACGCCCGCCTGGTCCATCGCTTGGGCTGGCCTCAATGTCCCCGTCGAATTCAGCCGACGGCTGGGCCACGATCTGATCATCGTCGACGACAGCGTGCGCGCCATGGGCGCTACGGCCCTACGCTACGGCCCCGCGCAAGGCTGCCGCAATTTCCTCTACGTCTTCCTCGGCAGCGGGGTCGGCTCCGGCATCTTCGTGGATGGGCGTCCCTATCGCGGCAGCAGCGGCATCGCTGGCGAGATCGGTCATGTCACGATCGATGACGAGGGGCCGTGGTGCAGTTGCGGCAGCCGTGGCTGCCTGGAGACCTTCGCCTCGGCGTCGGGGGTCCTGCGCCGGCTGCAAGAGCGCTTGGGCGACGCCCGTCTCGCCTCCGTGTTGCGCGAGCCGTACGAACACGGACAGCTCGGATTGTCCGACCTGGTCGCCGCCGCCCAGGCTGGCGACAAACTGGCCTTCCAGGTCCTGGACGAGACAGGCGCTTACGTGGGCAAGGTGCTCGCCACCGCGCTGAATCTCCTCGGTCCCGAGCTGATCGTGCTGGGAGGACCGTTAACGCAAGATGGCGGCGTGATCCTGCAAGCGGTGCAGCGCCAGGTCCGCCTCCACGCGTTGCAGCATCTCTCGAGCGAAGCGCGCATCGTGTATGACGACCAGGGAGACCTGGCGGGCGCGCGCGGCGCGGCGCTCCTCGCGCTCGATGCCATTTTCCAGTCGCCGCATCACCTCGCCAGGTTGCTCTCCCTTGCCCCAGAGTCGACTCCAAATGCATCATAACTAGTACAAGGTTTCATAAGTAATCCGACTATATAACATTGATTTTCTCTATCCGATCCTGTAGGTTAGCTTTGGAAAAATTCCATCTGAA
>FWPU01006345.1_pt1 | contig 23832 bp, 26 predicted proteins | sample 2228361 | NCBI WGS metagenome assembly FWPU01 (sample SAMEA103939777, study PRJEB20133) | metagenome
GGGGCAGTCCGATCGAGCCGATGGACAATGGCGAGGGGCGTCGGCCGGGGGCGTCATCGAGTCCGCTCACTCCGAGAACCGGAAGAGTTCGGCGACGAAGGCCTCGACCGGCACGGAGATCCGGCACATGAACGACTCGCCCGCCGGGTTCTGCTCGGCCCCGAAACGGACCCACCCGGCGCGGGCGTAAGTGAACATCTTGGCGAACAGCCGGTCCAGGTCCGCGTCCGACGGGGCGCGGACCTTCACATCCTCGCGCACCAGGGCCACGACCTCCCCGAGCCGCTCCCTCAGCGGGAGGCAGGCCCGGGAGCGGACCATCGCCGGGAAGGCGTCGGAGGCCGGGTCGAAGGCCGGGTCCTCGCGCCGCGACGGGACGCGGAAGTCGTGGCGCAAGACGATGCGCTTCCGGTTGCCGTCGAGGAAGCCCTTTTCAGCGAGGACCTCGGCCCCGTGGGTCCGGATCGCTTCGGCCCCCTGGCGGGCGAACTCCTCTCGCAAAAACGCCGTTGCCTCGCGGGCCGCAGCGGCCTTCTTCTCGGGGGCGAGGTAGAGGCCCTGGATGGCCTGGGCCGCGGCGAGCGCCTCGTCGCGACGCCGCGCTCCTGCGTGGTTCCGGAACTCCGCGAGCAGCCGGTCGTACAGGTGATCGTTGGCCCAGGGCCGCGCCGCCCCGAGCCGGGCCTCGAGCGGGGCGGCCTTGCGGGCGATGGCCTCGCGCGTCCCCGCGTCGTTCGAGGCCGTGAATGCCTGCTGGTACAGCCACAGGAGCCGGTCCGCGACCGGTTCGGGACGCCGTCCCGCCTCGTCGAGCGCCAGGGCACGCTCGTAGGCGTCCACCGCCCCCCGGACATCCCCGCTCTTCTCGCGGGCCAGCCCCAGGAACAGAAGGCAGTCGAAACAGTCAGGGCGCTTTCGGGCGGCCTCTTCCAGGATCGTCGCGGCCCGGGCAGGCTCCTGTTCGAGCACCCGCCTCGCGGACAGGACCGGGTCCCGATCGCAAGCCGCAAGCCACCACGTGAACGCCACCAGGATCACACAAGGCCGGACCATTCACTCCTCCCGAATCTAGAGCCCCTGGCTTTCGGCCAGGGTCTTGCTCAGCCGCTCGAGGATCTTGCGGTACGTGTTCAGTCTGTCCGGGTCGTTCGCCAGCCCGAACTCGACCTCGAACTGCCCCTCGCCCTCCCCGGCTCCCCGGCGGATCGTGGTCACCGTGCTGATGAGTTCGAGCGACGTTGGCTTGTCCTTGTGGCGCATGGGGATGCGAACCGCGACGCGGCGATACACCTCCGGGAGAGGTCCGTTCGTGGCAATGCGCATCCCGTGTTCCCTCAGTTTCACCGCGCGGCCTTCGTACTCCTCGTCGTCAATCCGGTACGTCATCGGCAGGATCACGTAGATGCCCGTCCGGACGGACTGCCCCGAACCCCGGCTTCCATCCAGGAAGGCGGCAGGGTTTTCGAGGATACTGGCCGCCTCGTCGGACCTCGGCACCGCCTTTGGGGCCGATTCTTCGAGGGGCTCCGGCGCCGGAAAGGTGAAGACGTACGAAGGTTTGTCGAGTTCGGTCCTCGGCCCGACCCGCTGTACGAACCCGGACGAGATGGACAGGATACGCCGCAAGAACTCGCGAATCGGCTCGATGTCGCCGTGGCTGGACACCGTGCGCCAGCGACCCGCGAACCCCACCGGCTCGCCGTCCGACCCCCTCGTGAGCCGGACGACCTCGATCTCCGCATCCACCGGATAGACCCACTCCTTGCCCTCGCGGGCGATCACGAGTTCGAGGCGCAGCCACAAGGGGTCGCCCTCGGCCACCCGCGGGTCGCCCAGCAGATAGACGCCGCTCGCGGAGATGTCCTCCGTCTCGAAGGTGACCTGTCGGCCGCTGTCCAGGGCATATGCCCGCATCTTGAACGGGAAGCGGGGAGCGGCCCTCTTGTCCATGACCACCTCGCGGACACTGATCATACACCGTCCCGCGGCAACCGGTTGCCACCGGACACGCCGGACCGTCACGAACTCGGCCGCGTGATGGAAAACCGCAATCTCGCGCCCTCTCGGGCGAGCCGCGAGCAGCGCTCGCGGCCCCAGGGGGGCGGTGACGGACGTGGGACGCGGACCTGAAATGCAGCGAGTCTCTCGAGAAGGAGGTGCTCAATTCCGCAGGCCGGTCAGTGGGGCGGGGATGCGGCCTCCCAGCCCCACGAAGCGCGAGACATCGTGCGGCTTGACCTCCATCACGATGAGTTCCCCGAGGAGGCCGCCCAGGTTCACGGTGTCACCGGGCCTCGCGCCCGGGACCGGCAGGATCCGGACCGCAGTGGTCTTGTGGTTCGCGACGCCGATCGCCATCTCGTCCGCAATGATCGCGGCGATGGTCTCGGGCGGCGTGTCGCCCGGGATCGCGACCATGTCGAGTCCGACCGAGCAGATCGAGGTCATCGCCTCCAGTTTGTCGAGGGTCATGGCCCCCACGCGGACCGCGTCCACCATCCCCGCGTCCTCGCTGACGGGGATGAAGGCCCCGCTCAGGCCCCCGACGGACGACGACGCCATGACCCCGCCCTTCTTGACCGCGTCCGTGAGCAGGTAGAGGGCCGCGGTGGTGCCGTGGGCCCCAGCCCGCTCGATCCCCATGGCCTCGAGGATGTTTGCCACCGAATCGCCCCGGGCCGGCGTCGGGGCGAGCGACAGGTCCACCACTCCGAACTGCACCGGGGGTCCGAGCCTCGCCACGACCTCGCGCCCGATCAGTTCCCCCGCGCGGGTGATCTTGAAGGCGGTCCGCTTGATGGTCTCGGCCAGCGAGGCGAAGTCCATCCGGGCGTCCAGCCTGCGGTGGCGCTCGAGGGCGGCCAGGACCACGCCGGGCCCCGACACACCCACGTTCAGGACCACCTCGGGTTCCCCCACGCCGTGCATGGCCCCGGCGATGAAGGGGTTGTCCTCCGGGGCGTTGGCGAAGACCACGAGCCGCGCGCACCCGGAGGCGTTCGGCGTCCGCCGCCCGACCTCCGAGAAGACGCGGCCCATCACCGTCACGGCCTCCATGTTGATCCCGGCCCGCGAGGAGGCCAGGTTCACCGAGCCGCACACGCGAGAGGTCGCCGCGAGGACCTCGGGGAAGGAACGCATCAGGACGGCGTCCCCCGGCGTCGCCCCCTTGTGCACCAGGGCCGAGTAGCCCGCGATGTAGTCCACGCCGACCTCGGCCGCGGCCCGGTCCATCGCCTCCGCAGCCCGGGGATAGGCCTCGGGCGGGGCCCCTTCCAGGACCAGGGACAGCGGGGTCAAGGCCACGCGCCGGTTCACGATCGGGACCCCGAACATCTCCTCGACCTCGGCCGCGGCCAGGCCCAGGTTCCGGGCGAGGGTCGTGACCCGGTCGAAGACGTACGCCTCGATGCCGGCCGGGTCCTTGGAGGGGCACCCCAGCATCGAGATCCCGAGGGTCACCGTGCGGATGTCGAGGTGCTCGGCCTCGACCATCCGCAGGGTCTCCGTCACCTCCTCCGGACGATACAGCATGGTCGTTCCCGGATGTCCATGGTTTCACACCCGGTGCATGGCCCGCAGGATCGCCTCGTGAAAGACGGCCGTCTCGGCGCCGATGTCCCGGCCCGCCGACTCCACCCGGTCCTTGAAGGCGCGGAACGACAGCCCCGGCTTGAGTGTCTCGAGGTTCACGACCAAGATCATGCTGAAGAAGTCGCTCACGATGGTCTGGCTGATGTCCTGGATGTCGGCCCCACACTCCGAGATGGCGGAGGTCACGGCCGCCGCCACGCCCGGGCGGTTCATCCCCGTGGCCACCACGACCGCGCGGGCCGGTTCCTGGGCCCGCGCTTCCTGGAGCGCGGCCGGGAGGCGATCGTCCCGCACGGGCGACCCTTCCGGGATCGAGCGTTCCGGGCTGTCCGTGACGCCGAGAAGTGCCCGAGAGACCTCCTCGGTCACGTGGACGAGGACGTCCGGGACGACCGGGCCCTTGCCGCCGCTGTGGGGGTCCCGGGGGATGTCCTCCGACGAGGGGACGCTCCCCCCGCCATAGACCAGGCGAATCCCCCGGCGGGAGGCGTACTCGCGGGCCAGAGGCGTCACGATCATGCCGCGGACCACCTCGACGACGCCGTCCCGCGCGAGGGCCTCGATGTCGGCTTCCGTGATGACTTTCTTGCTCATGGGACCCCGGAAGATGCGGGACCGTCCGGTCCGGTGACCGCGGCGGCGACCACCTGGAAGCGGTCCACGATCGCCACGACCGCCGCGTCCACGGGGTAGTGGGGGGCCTCTCCCTCCCCGAGGGTCGGCTCGATTCCCACCCGGGCCGCGTGCCCGTACGCGATCACCACGTCCTCTCCCGGACCCGCGCCCAGGATGTCCGCGGCGACCACGCCGTCGTGCAACCCGCGCGGCTCCTCGGCCTCGTCCGAGACCGCCCCGCCCGACCGGACCAGGTCATCGAGGTGATAGGGTCGCACCAGGAGGAGCCGGAGCCCCTGAAGCCCGTCCCACTTGACCGATGCCCACACGGTCCCCACGACCCGCGCCAGGAACATCGCCGCGCCCCGAGGTCACCGCGGCCGCACTGTCCCACAACGCCGGCGGGGCTGTCAATCCCGCCCCGCGACTGAGCGATCCGCGATGTGACCCTCCTTCCACGTGCACGTGATCGTGGACGTGGACGTATCCGAACAAAACCGAGCGGTTCCAGGTCGTCCACGTCCACGTCAACGTCCACGTTCACGTCCATGACATCGAGCGCGGACGGTCCTCCCCGTGTACCTCGAGGCGCCACCCCAGCACACAACCTCGCCAGGACCGGGCTCGCCAACGCAACGGTCCTGTCTCGGGTGGCGGTCGGCCCTGGACGGCACCGGGCCTTGCAGACTGGGCGTCTTCATGTCTCCGAGTGGGGGACGGATCTGCGCGCACCCTCTTGACGGCCGCGACAGTAACCACCGAGCACACACCATCGAATCGAGGGTGTCGGGCCGCCGCGCGGTCCACGTCGCGTGGCTCGCGTTCCCCGGGCTTCCAGCGGACATGGGCCTGTCTAGTCGCCGCGAGCAGGCCCTGTCCGTGAAGGTCGAGGTGGACACGAATCCGCCCGCGGGAGCGACGCTCGAAACCACGCTGGTGAGGCGACATGTCCTGCTGCGCCTGCTCCACCACGACCGCGCGTCCCTCTTGGCGGGGAAACTCCACGCGGTCCTCGCTCGCCCGTTCGCCAAGGGCCGCGACATCTACGACCTGGTCTGGTACCTCGCGGCGCACGACTGGCCCGATCCCAACCTTCCCCTCTTGCGCAACGCCCTCGCCCAGACCGGGTGGCAGGGCCCGGCTCCCACCTCGGACAACTGGCGCGACCTCGTCCGACAGCGACTCGAATCGCTTCCCTGGGACCAGGTCGTGTCCGACGCGCGCCCATTCCTCTCTCGCGCCCACGAGGCGGACCTGCTGGAGCGCGCATCCGTCCTGGACCTCCTCCGGCGGCGCGGATGACGCAAGGGCATGTGACCTTGATCCGGGTGTGGCGACCGCTCGATGTCAGGACGGGCGCGCTACCGGGGCAGGGCGAGCGTTGCAAGCCGGTCCGCCAGGCCCCGCGCGAGGCGGCTCAGGTCATGATGTTCGCGGACGTAGGCGCGTCCCCGCTGGCCCATAGCCGCACGCTCCGAGCCAGGGGTGTCCATCAGGCGCCGGACCGCGCCGGCCATGGCTTCCGGGTCCTCCGGTGGGACGCTCACCCCCGCACCCGCCTCGGCCACGGGGTCGTTCGCAGAGGCGCAGGCGAAGACGATCGGCCGCGCGGCCAGCAGGTAGTCGAAGAGTTTGTTCGCGCTGATGCCGTACGTTCGCAGGACCGCCATGTCCCGCAGGTGGAACACGAAGGCGTGGGACTGCGCGGCCAGGGGCGCGAGGTCGCGCTTGGGAACCGGGTCCAGGAAGGCGATGTTGTCGAGCCCCAGGGACGTGGCGAGGTCGCGCAGGGCGGCCTTGCGGTTGCCGTCCCCGACCAGGCGGAAGCGGACCGGCTCCCCCCGCGCCTTCAGGAGAGCCGCGGCCTGGACCACGGTCTCGAGCCCGTTGGCCGGGCCGTGCGCGCCGAAGTAGGACACCGTGAACGGGCCGTCCGGAGGGGGAGGGGGGGGGTCCGGGAAGAGGTCTGTGTCCACGCCGTTGGGGACGTACCAGATGCGGTCCTCCGGGATGCCGTGTCTGCGAAGATAGGATGCCATCCCGGGGAGCAGCGTGATCACCGCCGACGCGTCCCGATACAGACGCAACTCCAGATATTTCAAATAGATATAAATCGGGTGCAGGCGCGGGACGGCCCCGATGTCCACGAGCGTGTCGGGCCACAGGTCCCGGACCTCGAAGACGAAGGGGACGCCCAGACGCCGCGCGAGCCGCCGGCCAGCGTCGGCCGCGTGCAGGTGCACGGATGACCCGATGACCACGTCGGGCGGGTCGAGGTCGCCCGTGGACCGCACGACCCCGTGCCGAAACGCCAGCATGCTCCGGAACCGTCCCGCCAGGGAGCGATACGGGTTTGTCCGGACGAAACGGAAGCGGACCCGCTTCTCGACGAGGTCCGTGACTCTGCAACCCCGCGATACCTCGCGGGTGACGTGCCGTCCGTCCGGAAGGGCGGAGGCGAAGATCGTGACCTCGTGTCCCGCCTCAACCAGGAAGCGGGCCAGCACCGCGTGTCGAGTTCCGGCAGCCCCGGTTTCTGGCACGGCGTAGTGGTTGATGATCCAGATCCGCATCCCACGACCCCTCACAGGCCCCGTTTTTCCGGTCCGGTAGCCCCGGGTTCAGCCGCGTCGGCTGCCCTCCTGGCGGCCTCTTGCCGCATCACCGACACGGCTGCCATGCTCGTCGAGAACAAGAAGAAGACACCACGAGAGCTCGCGATGCTGTATGCGGTCGTCGAAGCGATGGCCCCATGGACGGCCAGGATGAACGCCGGGAGGGAGGCCCACTCCACGATATCGTGACCCGGAAAGACGGGTCTGCGCGCCCACGAGACCGCCACCAGGACCACCATGGTCAGAAAAAACAGGGCTCCGAGCAGCCCACCGGAATAGAGGATCTCCAGGAACAGGCTGTGAGGTTGGATGCCTTCCCGGAACTCGCACACCCCGACGCCCTGGCCCAGGATCAACCCCCGGTTCCACGTATCGAGCACGAAGTCCCATGCTCGAAAACGGTAGTCGAGGCTTGGCGTCCTTTTCACGGTCTCCGGGTCTCCCAGGGCTGCAATACGTTCCACGCCGGGGTCGGCCGGGAACAGGAACCACACCGCCAGGAAGGCCATCGAGGCGGTCAGGACGGCAGAGGTCTTTCCGGGGAACGAATCGCGCCGCGCGGGAAGAAGCACGAGGAGCGTGGCAATCGCGTGCAAGAGCGGCCCCCGGGACCCGGAATGAACCATGCCGGCCACGGCGATCAGCACCGACAAGAGGGTGAGGATGCGTGCCGGGAGGCCTTTGGAACGCTGGAAATGCGGAAACATCGCCGCGACGATGAGCATTCCGAACGCGCAGAGCCTTCCGACTACGATCATGTCCGTTTCGGACAGGAAGATCCCCCGCCACGAACCGTAACTGAGCGGTGAAAACAGCGAGGTCAGGCTCACGAGCACCGCGGCGAACAACAGGGTTCGCCACAGGACCATCAGGTCCTCGGTCGTGCGGATCAGAAACGGGGGGACCACGATGGCGACCGCCCCGAACGCCAGGAGTTTGAGATACTCGCGCATGGCCCATCCGTAATACAGCGGGGTCGAGATGTAGAGGACGACCAGCAGGCCGCCGAACGAGAGATACAAGGACCATGGGATGAAGACTCGAAACCTCGGGCGTCGCAGAACGGAACCGACAGCTGCCACCAGTGCAAGAATGCTCACGATCACGGTGTAGTCGTACTTCTCGAACGCGGGGACATTCTTGAGAAACCATGTTTTGAACATATTTGACATGTAAAAAGGAATCGCCAGGGCGACGGGTGACTTCCGGGCGAACCACAAGATTCCCAGGAAGAAGATCGTCACGATAACGACTCGATCGTCTTCCGTGATGAGGACCGGCACCGCGTACCTCCCTTCCGGTTCCGGAAGCCGGGTCGTCGTCCTGTCAGGGGACGTGTGCGTCATGCCCCCCGCGGGCCGCGACCAGGATCTCCTCGCAGAGGGTACGATAACGGTGGGTGAAGTACCAGTAGTGCCAGTCGATGGTCAGGCAGCCCCCGTGGCGGCGCACCGCCTCGATGACCCGCGACACCGCAACGCGACGGGCTCCCGCCGGGTGCACGACTGAAAAGTGATACGTCCGGAGCGCTGGAGTGCTCCGGATGCATCAAGCGGCCCTGGTCGCGCGACGGTCCCAGAAGTCCTCGAAGCGGCGGCTGAGCCTGTGGCACCGGAGGGCAGCGATGGCATTGGACCCGAGTACGGACCAGTGCATTCCGGCGCGCTTGAGCCGATGCCCGACGACGACCCTGCATCCAGCTTCCACAACGCCGGACGAGGTGCACAAGCCGGCCGCGTGAAACTCCGGGTAGCGCATCCGGGAGCGGTTTGCTTCCACGTAGCCGATCCCCTTTCGGGCTTCTTCGTTCTTCTCCGAGTGCAGGCGGAGCGCGGAGAGGATGGCGTCCACGCGGCCTGCGTCGAGTTCCTCGTGACGACGCTTGGCCCACTGGTCGCCTGTATCGCTGCCTGCGCCGTAGATCGCCTTTGCGACATCGCTGAGGTACTTCTTCGCATGGTAGCGGTCGAGGATCTGGATCGCCTCCGGGAAGGTCTCTGTCACGAGGTTCCAGATCCAGGGAGCCCCGTCCCCGAGCACGGCCTGACGGGCCGCGCGGTCGAAGCCCCTGCGGATCGCCTCCCGGGCAGGGGCGGGTCGCTCCCGCGTGGTCGCTGTGGTCCGCGTTGAGGGCCTTCTCGATCACCCGGGACGCGACCTTCAGCGCTCGCCGCCGAGCCCCGGTTTCCAGCGCTTCGAAGTCCAGATCGTCCACCGGGCCGCAGCCGATCAGCCCCTCGATCTCCTGGACAACCTCCGCGTCGAAGCACGCCTGGAGGTGTTTTTTTTACCGACGTCGTCTATCGCCTTCGTCGCCTCCCGGAGTCTCGCATCGCACAGAGCCTCGCTGACCGCCACGAATTCCCGCACCGTCTCCCGGAAGCGCCGGTACTCGGCCACCTGCTCCCGAGTCCTATCCGCCGCCTCCTCGGGGATGGAACGCGTCACCGTCTTGCCCCCCTCCTTGTGCGTCAAAACCAGCGTCGGGCCGTGCCCCTGCTCCCCGGGCCTCGCGCACCGGCAGTTCGGCTTCCCGCATCTCCGGTACATCTCCACCACCGACCCGGGGCGAAGGTCGCCAATCCCGAGCAACCGCCTTCTCAGTTCCTCACGCGCCGCCTCCAGATCGGCCACGTTGTTGCTCCTTTCCATCGTGTCCTCCATCTGTAAGCCTCAATGGCCTACAGATTGTCCCCCGTCTCGTGTCCCGCGTCAAGTTCTTTCATCTCGCCTCACGACAACCTTTTCGTCACCAGCCGCTTCGCGGGGTCGGCGCTCCTGCGCCGACGCGGAACTTTTCGGTCGTGCGCCCGTGCCCGACTGCTCGCTTGACAGGGAACTCCGGTTCCATTAGCCTTCAAGCGGTGTTCATGGATGTTTCGAATGCAGAAATTCCAGGCAAACAGCGTGACGATCTTGACGCTGCACCGGTCGGACGATTCCCGCGTGTTCGCGCGGCAGGCCAGGACTCTCGCGCAGGTCACGGGGTGCGTGAGGCTGATCACCCCTCGGGGTCAGCCGGGGTACCTGGGTGGGGTGGAAGTGGAGGTCGTGCCCGCGCCTGGATCGCGGGCCGAGAACTTCCTGTGGACTCCCTGGAGGTTGCTTCGAGCAGCCCTGCGCCGTCCCACGCGGTTTTTCTTCCTCCACGATGCCCCCCTTCTGTACCTGGTCCCGCTCCTGTGGGCCCTCGGCTTCGACGTCGTGTACGACGTTCACGAGGACTACGCCAACATGCTTCGCCACCGGGACTGGATTCCGCCCCCCCTGCGCGCCCCGGCCGGAGTTCTGGCCAGATACTACGAGAAGACCTGTGCCAGACTCGCGCGCGCGGTCGTGACCGCCACGGCACCTCTGCTCGAGGGTTTTCCGCATGGCGAGAAGGTCGTGCTCCATAACTTGCCCACCCTCGACCTGATCGAAAATGGGGCTCGACAGACCACACCTTGCAGCCAGCGCGAGTTCGACGTGGTCCACCTCGGGTCCCTGTCGGACCGGCGCCTGGACTTCTTCGCGCGCGTGGTGGAGTCCGTGGTGGTGATGCGACCGGGTCTGCGAGTGCTGGTCATCGGGTTGCTTCCGCACCAGGTGCCGCGGCTGCGAAACCGTTTCCCAGAGGGGCTCTTGACGATCGTCGAACGCGCGCCGCACGCGGAGGTTCCGGGTCTTTTGGGTCGCTGTCGAATCGGCGTGGACATCCACCCGTGGCTTCTGCCACACCTCGCCCTGGCCGTTCCGGTCAAGGTCTTCGAGTACATGGCGTGCGGGTGCGCGGTGGTCACGTCGCACCTGCCCGAGTTCGAGCGCCTCCTGGAACCGGAAGACCTCGCCCGGATCACGGTCGTCCATGGCGACGACCCCTCGGCATACGCACGCGCCGTGGTGGGCCTCCTCCAGCGACACGCCGACCTCGACGAGACGGGCCGGGCGTTGCAGCGGCGTGTGGCCGAACGCTACACGTGGGACCGCGAGCGGGAACGGCTCGTCCGCCTGTTTCGACGCCTGTCCGAGACCCCGGAATCCCGTCGGGGCCGATGGGTCCGGCGGCTCCTGGCGGGAGGGCGGTAGTGCGGATCACCCTGGCTCTCGTGGGCGACCTCATGTTCAGCCACCGCGTGCGCGAGGTCCTGGCCGCGTCGGGAGACCCGGGGTTTCCGCTGCGACCGGTCGTGCCTCTGCTGCGGTCCTGCGACCTGCGCATCGCCAACCTCGAGACCCCGGTCAGCCTCGAGCGGAAGCCCGTTCCCGGGGCCAGGCCGGACTACTTTGCTCCCCCGGCCGCCGCGAACGCGATCGAGGCCGCGGGCTTCGACCTCGTGACCCTCGCGAACAACCACATCCATGACTTCGGACCGGAAGGGGTCGAAGCAACGATTCAGGCGCTCGAACGAGTCGGGGTCCGGTGGTGCGGGGTGTTGGGTCCCCATCCGCGGGCGGGGGTCGAGGCGCGTCTTCAGTGTCCGGAAGGAGGCTGCCTGGCGGTCCTTGCCTACTGTGGGATGCGAAACGTTGCAGTTTCTCGCCATCGCTACCGGACCCTGGAGCCGGACGTTCGGCGCGTGTGCAACGACGTTCGCCGGGCACGCGATGCGGGTTGCGTGGTCGTCGTGTCCATCCACGAAGGGAGCGGGGCACTGCCGCTCCCCGACGTGGAGCGGACCGCGCGCAAGGCCCTGTTTGCCGGGGCCTCGGTCGTCGTCGTTCACCACGCCCATGTCCTGGGCGGCTTTGAACGCGTGGGGAGCGGGGTGATCGCCTGGGGGCTCGGCAACTTCCTCGCGGCGACGAACAACTTCTCGGACGAGAGGCGGGAGGGTGCGATCCTGCGATGCACGCTGGGTCCGGGGGGTCTCGTGGATTTCGACTGGGTGCCGACGTGGATCTCGGACGAGATTCAGGTGGTCCCGGCGCCCCCCGCGGTCGCTGCTCGCGTCCGGGCCCGGGTCGCGGAGTTGACACGGATCATGGTCCGCGGCGAGGCTCGGGTCCGCTACGAGGACTCCGTCACGGCCAGCCTGGTGGTTCGGCGCCTGGCCGAGGCGGTGCGCGAGATGCTCCGAGGCGGGGGCCGGAACATCTGGCCGACGCTTCGGGCGCTGAGACTGCGTCACGCGCGCTTCGTGTGGCTCGGGGTCCGCTCGTGGTTCCGGCGGGTGGCTGGACGTGGCCGGTCGAGGCGGGGGTGGGTAGGGCCATCCGGTCGTGGGGAAGGCTGACGTGCGGGGAACGGCAGACCATGACGGGCCACGCCGGCTCATCGTGAACGCGGATGGGTACGGCCTGTCTCCCGGCGTGAACCGGGCCATCGAGGACGTGTGTGCCTCGGGGTTCGTGCGCAGCATCAGCGTCAACGCAAACGGCCCTGCTGTCGAGGAACTCGCCGGCTTCGTGCGCCGGTTTCCGGACGTCGGTGTAGGCGTGCATTTCAACCTGGTCGTGGGGCGACCGGTGCTCGGTCCCGCGCGCGTGCCCACGCTCGTGGACGAGACCGGCGAGTTCTGGGGCGTAGCCTTCCGCAGGCGGGCCTGGAGTGGGCGCCTGAAGATGGCCGAGATGGTGGCCGAACTCTGCGCGCAGGTCGAGAGGCTTGAAAGACTCGGGGCCGCGCTCGATCACTGGGACAGCCACGAGGGGGCGCATGTGGTCCCGCCGTTCCTCCAGGCAGCGATGCGGGCCGCAGGCCGGCACGGGCTCCGGTTCATGCGCTGTCACGACTACTGGTTGCCGACCGGTCAGGGCCCCTTCTGGCCGGTCCTGCGCTACTTCGGGCGGAATCCGGCGCGGCTTGTGACCTTCGCGGCTCGCCGGGTCGCGATGGCCCTCTTCCGGGCCCGGGGGTTCCAGATGGCGGACCGCGCGGTCCTGCTCGGTGCGGTGCCTGGGACCGAGCCGCATGACCCTGCGACCTGGCGTCGCCTTCTGGACGTGCTGCCGCCGGGCACGAGCGAGGTCTGGTGCCACCCGGGGTACCCGGACGAGGAGTTGCGCCGGCTGGTCACTCTGGTGGAGACTCGGGAGGGCGAGGCCCGGGTCCTGCGGGACCCGGCGCTCGCCCGGCTTGCGCGGGATCGCGGGATCGCGCTGGTCCGGTTTCGCGACCTGGTTCAAGGGGGCGGAGTATGAGCGCCACGGGTGGGGCACGGCGCCTGATCGTCAACGCCGATGGTTTCGGATTCACTTACGGAAACAATCGCGCCATTTTCGACGCGCTGAAGGCGGGGGTCGTCCGGAGCATCAGCGTCAACGCGAACTTCCCGGCCGTGGAGGAGGTCGCGCGCGTGATCCGCGAGTTCCCCCGAGTGAGCGTCGGGATCCACTTCAACCTGGCCGTGGGAAGACCCGTCTCGGACCCCGCAGGCGTGTCGTCGCTCGTGGGGCCGGACGGACGGTTTCGGGACCGTGAATTCGTCCGCGCTCTCCTCACGGGCCGAATTCGCCTCACCGAGATCCGGCGTGAACTCGAAGCCCAGATCGGGGTCCTCCGGGGGTTGGGCGTCTGCCCGAGTCACTGGGATGGCCACAACAACGAGCACCTGCTTCCCGGATACTTCGAGATGGCCATCGCAGTGGCCCGAGGCGCCGGCATCCCGCGGATGCGCACGAACCGCCACCACCTGTTCGCCGGCGGGGCCTCCCCGGGCGGGGCGATTCTCCACTATCTCCGTCATCCGGACCGGCTGGCGCGTCATCTCGTGGCGGCCGCCTGGATGCGACGCGCCCGCAGGGCGGGTTTTCGGATGGCGGACCGGATGATCACGCCCATCGCCACGGTCCCTGGAACGCGCAAGACGGACCGCGCCATGTGGGAGGCCCTGTTCCGGTTCCTGCCGCCCGGGACCTCCGAGATCTATTGCCATCCGGGGTACCCGGACGAGACGCTGCGCACCCATGCCCGATACATCGAGGAGCGGCAGGCCGAGGCCCGGGTCCTGTCCGACCCGACCCTTGGGGAGGTCGCGGCCCGGGAAGGGGTCGAGTTGATCTCCTTTCACGAGGTGTGACCGGATGTCTCGTTGAGACAGGCCGCCCTGGGACTATATCCTCAGAGGGTGTTGATGTAGTCAAATCACCTTGGTAGCGGCAGTCACCCCGCGCGTGAGCATGCGCCCCTCGGCGAACCAGATCCACGCACCAGAGACATCGGGACGCCGATCGTGGTCCCTGTTGAGCCTGCGGGGCCGGTCGTTCCAGGCACTGGTGCGCTCGACGACCCAACGGTTGGGCAGGACCACGAAGCCGGTTCGAGGCGCGAAGAGGCACGGCTGCCCTTCGTGCCAGACCCCGAGTTCGGGCTGGCCTGGGCCGCGTGGTCGGTCGTGGGCTTCCAGGTCGCGAGCAACCTCGTGGCGCAGGCATTCGTGACCGCCGGACTCGGCGTACCGATGCGGGCGTTTCTCGGTGCCGTCCGGGAGTCGCTCGTGGGCCTGCTGGCGGCGGTCGGACCGATTCACGCGCTGGAGACCGCCTTTCCCCCGAGTGGTGGCTCGCTCGCACCGCAGGGGCCGTGCTCATCGCCCCCGCGACCTATCTCGCGGTCGTGCACGTCCAGAATCCCCCTATCCTGCGCGAGGTCTGGTCCCTGGGGTAGGGGATCCTCGAGGACAGGTAGTTTGACGTCCAAAGATGGTCAGTCATCCAGAACGACCACGCCGTAGCACATCACGTCGTTTCTGGGGACGAAGAAGAAGTCCCTGAGCCGTCGGCCATGAAGGGCCTTCATCACCGTTGTGGGGAAGGACCGGTTCGACGAAACGAATTCGGTCAGGACGTTGAAGATGACAATGCCCCTCGGGGCCGTCACCTGGATCAGGTCCTTCCAGAAGCGTGGAAGACCGTCGGCCTCGAAGAAACCTCCCGCCACGGGCGTGTCCGCGACGACGAGGTCATATTTCCGCTCGGTCTCCGACAGGTAGATGAGCGAGTCCTGATGGTAGAACGACACCTTGCGGGTCCCGAGTGCCAGCCGGCTGAGCCTGCTGTATGTCTTGTTGATCTCAAAGATGTCCAGGTGACCAATATACTTCAAGTAATACTTAGTGTGCCAAAGACCATGCATTCCGAAGACCTCGAGGGCCGAGGCGTCGGGTCTGAGGTATCCCTTGTACGTCAGGAGGAGAAAAACCACCTCGATGCCGGTCTTGAGTCGAGGGAGCGCCCTCGATGCGCCGACAGAAAGCCAGTATTTCACCAGATCAATGAAGAATCTTCTGTGTTCCATGGATACCCTGGGGGAGGCACTCAGCGTCCCCGCGATCACGTTGGAGGACGGACTCCATCGGAGGACTCATGTCCTCTCCAGTCCCGACGACAATCAGTATCCACGGACAGTCCACCAGAGTCAAGCACACGAGTTGCGTCACGACAAATCTTGTCGAGTGGGCATCGTTGCCTCATGAAAAAAACTTTCTGAAAGGAAGAGGGAGGTGTGGGGGATGTTCATTCCTGCCCTGCCTGTGTATTCCGGCGAAGCCGATCACCCGGACGGAGCGAAGCGACACACCTGCGTGAGTGGTGCCACTCGTCGTCCTCCATGCCACTGAGCACAGGCCGAGACACCCCGCCGAGGGGCCTGAGGTGGACTGCGTGAGGTCGTTCACAAAGCCCCTCTTCCTGGCCGCTGAAGGGGCGGCCTCTGACAACGCAAGGCGTCTCGAATGAGACGCGTCCCCCTCACCTGGTCCGTGCGCCCGAAAGATACCTTCCTGAGGAGCGATCCGGGCGGATCAGGGACCCCTCACCCAAAAAAGGACTCCTTTTCGTCCCATGCTCCTGCCTCCACCCCTCCCTGCGCCCGCCGGGAAACCCTCCCACCTCAAGAACCCCCCACAGCGCGGTTTGCCCGATTCGTGCCGTCCTTTTCAAGTCCCTTGCCGAGTGATACGATCGGCTGCTCGCCGCAGGGAGCGGCCACCAAGAAGGAGTGGACATGTTGGCGTCCCGGGTCGCACGGCTCGCCACCGTGGTTCGGCAGGTGCTTTCCCTCCCGGAAGTCGAGATCCGCCTGTGGGGCGATGACCGTTGTCAGCGGGCCTATCGTTACTATACGCGGAGACACCCCCGGTACTGGATCATCCGCAACAAGGTATGGGGCGTCGCATTGATGCCCCTTCCGGACTCCTTCGAGGAGTACTTGCGGGGCAGGGACCGGCAGGCCCTGCGGACCAACCGCAACCGATCCCTCTCGGCGGGGTACTCATTTCGTGATTTTTCTCCGGTGGAACGCCTGGACGAGATGGTCGAGGTGAACCGCTCTCTACCCGTGCGCCAGGGGAGACCCATCGCGGCGTCCTACATCGAGAGGCAGCAACTGGCATCCTACTTCGAGGGGATTCCGAGCGTCTTCGGGGTCTTCAATGCGGAAGGGCGGCTCCGGGCCTACGCGCACGTGCCGGTCTGCGGGGAGGTGGGGGATGTGGTCCGGCTCCTGGGCCACGGGGAGGACCTGGACCACGGCGTCATGTATCTGTTGCTGAGCGAGGTGATCCGGCATCTGATTGACCGGAAAAACCGCCTCGGGTTTCCGCGATGGGTGATGTACGACACTTTTCTCGGGGCCTCTCCGGGGCTGCGCTACTTCAAGGAGCGGATGGGCTTTCGCCCTTGCAGGGTGAGGTGGACGTGGACGCCAGAAGGCTAATATTTAGATTGTATGCAGATTTTATTATGGCTGACCGTTTGCATCAGTGGCGTGTTTTGCTCGAACGGGCGCTGGAGCACGGCTACGCACCGCACTCCATCCGGTCCGCATGGGACCTTCTGAAGGCGGGCGCGATGGGTGCGGACTCGAAGGTCCTCGTCCTCAGACATGACGTGGATACCGACCCGGGCACGGCGGCCCGGATGTGGGAGATCGAGAGGAGCCTTGACATCCGCGGCTCCTACTATTTCCGGTTGAACACCATGGACACGGCCCTGATGCGAAGGATCGAGGAGGGCGGCGGAGAGGTCGGGTATCATTACGAGGAGGTCGCTGCCGTGGCCAAGCGCCGTGGGCTCGCGACGCGCTCGGAAGTCCTGGGCTGCCTCGACCTGATTCGCGAGACGTTCGCTGACAACCTCCGGCGACTGCGGGAACGGACCGGGCTCCCCATCCGTATCGTGGCGTCGCACGGGGACTGGCTCAACCGCAAGCTTGGCGTGCCCAACACGGTCCTCCTCCAGGACCCGTCGTTCCGGGAACGGGTCGGAGTGGATCTGGAGGCATACGACAAGGCCTTCATGGCCTCCGTCACGAGCCGCTGTACTGATGCGCTGTACCCGACGCTGTGGAAGCCGCGAAACCCGTTTGAGGCCATCCGGGCGGGCGAGCGGTTCCTATACATCCTGGTCCATCCTCGACACTGGCACGCCAACATCCGCGAAAACCTCGCGAGCGACCTGAGCCGGGCCTGGGAAACCGCCATCTACCACCTCAAGACCCTGCGGCCTGCCCGGTGGGACTGACCCGTCCCATTTCCAGGAGGCGGGCCGCGCAGGGTTCACCCGGCTCGAGCTTCCTTGCCGAACACCCGCGCCTTCGCGCCGTCGAACAGGTGAAACATGACGGGGACCACGACCAGGGTCGGGAGGGTGGAGGTGAGGAGCCAGCCGATCACGGCCACGGCCATGGGGGCGCGGGCCTCGGCGCCAAGGGAGCGGGCGAGCGCGATGGGAAGCATCCCGAAGACCATGGCCGCGGTGGTCATCAGGATGGGGCGCAGGCGGATGGTGCCCACCTCGATGCTGGCCTCGCGCAGAGCCATCCCCGAAGCGTGTTGCCGGATCGCGAAGTCCACCAGGAGGATCGCGTTCTTGGTGACGAGCCCCATCAGCATGATGAAGCCGATCATCGCGAGGATGGACACGTGGCGCCCGGCCAGTAGCAGGGCACCGATCGCCCCGATGAACGAGAAGGGCAGGGACAGCATGATCGTGAAGGGGTGCTTACCTTATGGAGGCCGTCGGATGATGGAAGGCGAACGCTCCCTGTGCGATCCGCGATGTCGGCAGATGTAGCATTGATGCGGTCTTCAAGGGGGTTCGGAAATGGACTTACCCCAGGAAAGTGTTCAGTCTCGGCACTTTCAAAGAGACCGGACACCATTCGAGGGGGGCGTGGTACGCCCCCTCTTGGCACTCGAAATCCTGGATTTTTCGTGCCAATTCACCCCCATGGCGACCGCGTTGCGGTCGCGTCGCCATCCGCGCAACAGCGCAGATGGCTCTGACAGGCCGTTTCTTGATTGTCCGCCGGTTATCCGCCAGTCTGCCCGCGGGTTTTCGGGAGCAGCAGGCCCTTGGCCGAAGGGTCGGACGGCATCACGATCCTGACCCTTCACCACGCGGATGACGCGCGGGTGTTCTCTCGGCAGGCGAGGACGCTTCAGGAGGCCGGATGGCGCGTGCGGCTCGTCGAGGCCGTGCGGGAGGCGTTTCGCGGCGGGGGCGGGAACCTGTGGCCGACCATCCGCTCCCTGAGGCTGTGCCACGCTCGCCTTGTGTGGCAAGGGCTCCGGGCAATGGCCCGGCGAGTCCTCGCGGGTTCGCGTTGACATCAAGACGACATTCCACCATCATGGCATCGGCCGGGGCGAGGTCGAGGATGGTCAGGACCCAGATCCAGCTGGACGAGGACACCTTCGAGACTGTTCGCAGCATCGCCTTCCGAGAGCGGGTCTCGATCAGCGAGGTCATCCGCAGATGCGTGCGGAAGGCGCTGGGGGCGGGCGCAGTCGGGCGGCACGACGGGAGTTCACGTTCCTCGCGGCGGGTGCGTCCGGTCGGACAGACCTCTCCGAGAGACACGACGAGGCCCTTGCCGAGGACTTCCGGTGATTTTCGTGGATACCTCCGCGCTCTTCGCCGCGGCGGACCGGGACGACCGACACCACGAGGAGGCCGCCTCGGCCATCCGCGATGCCGTCAGGCGGGGCGAGGAACTTCTGACCCATTCGCTCGTGGTCGTCGAGACCGTGGCCCTGTTGCATCGGCGGCTCGGGCATGACGTGGCGAAGCGATTCCTGGACGACCTGGACCTCTTCCGAATCGTGTGGGTGGACGAGGCCCTGTATCGTGCGGGCGTCGAGCGGTATGCCAGGTCGGGCCGCACGGGGCCGAGCCTCGTGGACTGCGTCAGTTTCGCCCTCATCCGCCGGCGGAAGGTCCGGACGATTCTCGCCTTCGGCCACTACTTCGAGGACGAGGACCTTGACGTGGTTTCGAGGCGGTCCCCCGAATGACTCTTCTGGCTGGAAGATGCGGAATACATCACGGACGCAGTGCCGCCTGATCGTGAACGCGGACGGCTACGGGCTATCGCTGGGCGTCAATTGCGGGATCGAGGAGGTCTGCGCCGCGGGGTTCGTGCGCAGCGTGAGCGCCAGTGCGAACGGGGGTGCCATCGCGGATCTCTCGGGGTTCGTGCGTCGCCTCCCGGACGTGGGCATCGGGGTCCACTTCAACCGGGCCGTGGGGCGGCCCGTTCTTGACCCTGATTCGGTGCCCTCGCTCGTGGACTCGGAGGGGCGCTTCCTGGACCGGGCCTTCCCGCGGGCGCTCCTGACCGGGCGCGTCCGGCGCGACGAGATGCGGCGCGAATTGCGCGCCCAAATCGAGGTCCTGCGAGGGCTGGGCGCCTCCCTGACCCACTGGGACGGGCACCGCAACCAGCACCTGCTTCCAGGCTACTTCGAGACGGCGAGGGAGGTCGCGCACGAGGCCGGCATCGAGCGGATGCGCATGAACCGGCACCACCTGTTCACCGGGAGCGAGTCGCCGCTGCCGGCTTTCCATCACTACCTGCGCAGGCCGGACCGCCTCGCGCGCCACGTCTTGACCGCGGTCTGGACGCGGCGTGCCCGCGTCGCGGGCTTCCGGATGGCGGACCGGATGGTCACGCCGGTCCGCGCGGGCCCCGGGACCTGGAAGACGGACCGCGCGATGTGGGAGGCCCTGTTTCGCCTGCTGCCGCCCGGGACCTCCGAGATCTACTGCCATCCCGGTTACCCGGACGAAACGCTTCGCGCCCATGCCCGGTACATCGAGGGGCGGGAGGCCGAGGCCCGCGTCCTGTCCGACCCTGGCCTCGCGGACGAGGCGGGACACCATGGTGTCGAACTGATATCGTTTTACGAGATATGACCTTGATGGACAGCCTGCGCCGGACGGCCCTCGCCCTGTATCCCCACCTGCCGGTCGCGGCGCAGAGCGCCCTGTGCACCCTGGAAGGGCTGCGCCGGAGGCGGTGGCGATACGGGGGGCGGCAGCGGGAGTGGGAGGCCTTCTTCCGGGAGGCGGTGACCTGGTCCGAGGACCGACTGCGCGCGTACCAGGACGAGCGGTTGCGGGACCTCGTGGCCCATGCGGCGGCCCGGGTCCCCTACTATCGCGAGCGCTTTCGCGAGATGCGTCTGGACCCGCACGACGTCCGCGGCGTGCAGGACATCGCGCGCCTGCCGGTCCTGGCGCGCGAGGACCTCCGGTACCACTGGCGCGACCTTGTCGCGGAGGGCTGGCCGCGCGCACACCTGTGGTTTCATCCCTCGGCCGGCAGCACCGGGATGCCCATCACCATCGTGACGAGCCGCGAGGCGATGGAGATGGAGTACGGCTTCTACTGGGCCCGCCGTCGGCCCGGGGTGACCCCGCGCGACCCATTCGCCACGTTCACCGCGAATCCTGTGGTCCCGAGTCGCCAGGACCGCCCCCCGTTCTGGCGCGATAACTGGGCCGCGCGGCAGCGTCTCTACTCGGTGTTCCATCTGGGCGACCAGAATCTTCGCGCCTACGTCGAGGACCTGAACCGCCGCCCCTGCGCCTATTTCCAAGGCTATCCCTCAGCCCTTCACACCCTGGCCGAGTGGGTCCTGCGTACGGGCTACCGCTTCACGAACCCTGTCCGCGCCTTCTTCTCGACGTCGGAGGTCCTGCAACCTGCCTGGCGGGAGGCCATCGCCCGCGCGTTCGGCTGTCGCGTCTGGGACCAGTACGGCCAGGGAGAGGCCGCAGGGTCCATCACCGAGTACGACTGCGGCCACTTCCACGTGGACGGCGACTACGGAATCGTGGAGTTGTGGCCTGTGGGCGAGGAGGATGGCCTCGTGCGCGCGGAGGTGGTCTGTACCACCCTGCACAACCTCGCCTGGCCCCTGATCCGCTACCGGGTGGGCGACCTGGTCCTGTACGACCCGCGCGAGACCTGCCCCGCCGGCCGCCCTGGACCCGTGATCCGCCGCATCGAGGGGCGCACTTCGCAGTTCTTCACCCTGCCGGACGGCCGCCGGGTCACGAGCCTGATGGGCCTGTCCATCCACTGCCGCAACGCCCGCAGCATCCAGGTCGTGCAGGAACGGCCCGGCGCGATCCGCGTGCACGTGGTCCCGGCTCCGGAGTGGACCGAGGAGGACCGGGAACACCTCCTGGGCGTGTTTCGCTCGCGCCTGGGGGACGAAGTCGTCATCGAGGTGGCGCTCGCGGACCGCCCCATCCTGACGCCTGCCGGGAAGTTTCTGGCGATCATCGCTCCCGTATCTCCAGGTTTGGAGAGTGCGACGTGACGGACCTCAAGTCCAAGACCCTCGACGCCGCGCGATGGGCCACGGTCCTGTCCCTGACCCTGCAAGCGGGGCGAATGGTGGTCCACTTCGTCCTGGCCTGGATGATCGGTCCCGAGACGTTCGGGCTCGCGGCCCGGGTTCTGGCGGTGGGGACCATTCTCGACATGGCCGCGGAACTCGGGTTCATCGCCGCGGTGATCCAGCGGGCCGACCTGACCGAGCGGCACCTGCGCACCGCCTTCACCGCAAACCTCCTCCTGGCCGTCGTGCTCGGTCTTCTGGGGCTGGTCTGCGTCGAGGCCTACGAAGCGTGGGCGGGCGAGTCCGACTTCACCCACATCCTGGTCGGCGTGGTGCCGCTCCCCCTGGTGCTCGCGCTCGGGCACGTCCCCCAGGCCCTCCTTATGCGCGCGATGGACTTCCGCACCCAGGCCGTCGCGAACGCCTGGGGGACCTTCGCGTACATCGGGGTGGCGGTGGGGCTCGGGGCCGCCGGGGCCGGGGCGTGGGCCGTGCTCGCCGGGTTCTACGCGAACTTCCTGGGCCTCGCGGGGGTCCTCTGGCGTCGCTCGTCCTGGAGGCCGGCCGTCGGGTTCTCGCGCCCCGAGTTCCTGGACCTGTTCGGCTTCGGGTCGTATCACGCGATGTCGAAGTTCCTCAATGCCCTGACGCGAGGGCTGGACGTGCTCCTCGTCGGCTGGCGCCTGGGAAATGCCGCCGCCGGACTCTACAGCGTGGGCATCCGCGTCGGCGCCCTGGCCGTGGGGCAGGTCGGCAACGTCTTCAACAGCGTGCTCTTCAGCACCTTCAGCCGCCTCCAGGACGACCCCGCCCGCCTGGGCGATGCCTACCTGCGCAGCACGCGGTACATGGCGGTTGTGTCCAGTGGTCTCGTGGTCCTCGCGTACGCGGCGGTCCCGGTGCTGCCCGTCGTGATCGGCGGGGCATGGGACGAGGCCGTGCCCCTGGCGCGCATCCTGTGCTTCTACGCCTTCTGGACCGGCGCCGGTGGGACCCTGGTGCCGGCGGTCCTGTCGGGCCTGGGGCGGTCGGACCACTCGTTCTATGCCATGGCGCTGCGGACCGTGTTCTTGGTCGAGTTCCTGGGGGTGGGGATGGCTTTCGGCCTGCAGTGGGCCGCCTGGTCAGTGGTCTGCTACCAGGTCGCGAGCAACCTCGCGGCCCAGGCATTCGTGACGCGCGACCTCGGGGTCTCGATGCGCGCCTTCCTGGGCGCCATCGCGGAATCCCTCGCCGGACTCCTGGTCGCGGTGGGCGTCATCCACGCCATCGAGTCGCTGGTCGCGGTCCGGGGATGGGAGGTCGCGGCCCGCGCCACCCTGATCGCCGTCCTCGCTGCCGCCGCCTTCCTGGGCACGGTCCACACCCTGAACCGCCGGGTGCTGAGGGAGGTGGTGGACCTGTTGGCCCGCGTCATCCGCTCGAGAACGCGACCCGAGTGAACAGGGTCTTTGGACCCCTCACGCACTTGTCGGGAGGTCCGCCTGACCAACATCCTGGACCGAGGTGTCGCGACGTGGGTCGTGGACGACCGTGCTCGACTCCTCGACCAGCCGACGCAGCGGCAGGGACAGGGTCGAGTAGTCCACGACATCCACCGAGATCGGAAGATCCGATTCGTCAAAATCCATTCGCAAGGCCGCAAGAACCTCGATGGGCAACCTCGATGTCGTCATCACCACGAGGTCCAGGTCCGACCATGGCTTCGCCAGGCCCAAGACCCGCGAGCCGAACGCCCGGACCTCGTGGAGCGGCACGCGTCGCGCGAGGATGGCCCTGACCCGATCCAAGTGTCCTGGCGCAAGGTCAAGCACGATTCCGCGCCTCCAGTTCGCTCATCAGCGAGCGGGCCTCCTCCAGGAATTCCACGGCGACCTGGTGCACGTTGCTTGCTGCCTCCTCGTTGTACGTGTGCGATGTCGTGTTGCGGGCCTCGCGATAGACCATCCACCGTTCCACGTCCCGCACGAGCCCCCGTTCTGCGCCCTCCCTCAACAGGGCCTTGAAGGACATCCGGTCCACCGTCTCCGGACTGGGGTGATCCGCCTCGATTCGTGGCTTCAACAACTTCCATGCGAGTTCGTACGTGTATTCAAAGCGCTGGATGACCGCGTCCCGGACCTCGAGGTCCTCGGGGGAGGCGATGGACCGCGTCACCGCCCGGTCCAGGCCCTCGACGGCCTTTGCGAAGGCGCTCAAGTCGAGGACCATCCCGGGTTCCTCCGTGGATTCACTCACGAAACGAGAATACACGAAACGTCAGGGGTCGAGCAACCGCCGCTCCACTCCACGGTGTCCGAGGGCGGTCGGGACGGTGTCGGGAGGGGTGGCCTGTCGAAGCCGACATGCGCCACCAGGTCCACACGGGGGATGAGGAGGTGGGGAATGGCGTGCCGAGACCCGGATCGTTTCCGCTGTTTCCCGTTCCGGGCTACATCATGAGATGGGACGCA